>Ga0302320_10000982_pt1 | contig 68512 bp, 64 predicted proteins | sample Bog_T0_3_FD_202130 | JGI IMG/M metagenome (GOLD analysis project Ga0302320, IMG submission 202130) | Peat permafrost microbial communities from Stordalen Mire near Abisko, Sweden - Bog_T0_3 | ecosystem: Environmental > Terrestrial > Soil > Wetlands > Peat | place: Sweden: Abisko, Stordalen Mire...
GGTCACTCATATTGACTAACATTCGCGGATTTCATTCAAATAAATCGTCACAATTCCCGAGTGAAAGTGCCTCCAAATGAAGTTCCCTGCCAGACACTAGGTAATGTAACGGTGTAACGGGTGTGCCGGCGGTTTTCCCCCGGCGCATGGCCGGCAGCCGCCATTGGCACGTCCACCACCCCCTTGCCGCACCCATGTAACGGCACGTAACCGTTATGTAACGGGTCGAAAAGCGCCGTTTCTCATAGGTAATGTAACCGTGTAACGGGTGTGCCGCCGGTTTCCCCCCGGCGCAAGGCCGGTCGCCGTAGTCCCGTGGTCCGTAGTCCTGTGGTCTCTTGGTGCCGCCTGCCTCGCCGGTGAAGATTCTTGTCCTGCGCCCCATTCTCTCTTCATCGCAATTTTTCTCCGCCCGCAAAATCTGCGCAGATAAGCCTCACTTTCCGCGTTTGGCCAGCCGGGCAAGCTGCCGCGGGGTCAGCAGCCAGCACAGCGTCGCGCATTCTCCAAAACGCAGGTCTTCCACGCTCAATTTGCAAAGCGCCGCCTTCTTGAAATCAATTTTCATCCCCGTCTTGCCGCTCAATAATATCGAGATCAACCCGCTCAGAAACGGCTCGTGCCCGACCAGCACGATATTCTCCAGCGTGCCGAAATTTTCCATGATCTCGGCGACAACTTCCGGGTGATCGGCGTCCGCCGCCAGGTTGCGCGTCACGAACAGCTTCTTGGAATCATACGCGTCGGCCAGGATTTCCGCCGTGCGCAACGCCCGCGCGTAGGGACTCGCCAGTATCAAGTCGAAGGTCAACTCAAGCTTCTGGATGCCCGCGGCAACCTGCCGCATTGCTTTTTCGCCTTCGCGGGTCAGCGGGCGTTTGCTGTCCGGGCGGTACTTCGGGCCGCGGGGACAGGCTTTGGCGTGGCGGAGAAAAAAGAGGTTCATGGTGCGGATTGGCTGGCTTTGTGCCGGATGTCGCGCGCCTCGCACAGATACACCACTTCCTCGGCGATGTTCGTGGCGTGGTCGGCGACGCGTTCCAGGCTCTTGGAAACGGTCATTAGATTCAAACAGCGGCTGATGGTGGAGGGGTTCTCCGACATGTAACTGGACAATTCGCGGTAAAGCTGGCGGTTGAGCGCGTCCACCTCCTTGTCGCGGGGGACGATGGCGCGGGCCTTTTCGGTTTCCTTGTTCACAAAGGCGTCCAGCGATTCCTTGAGCATTCCCAGCGCGATGCCGGCCATGCGCGGGATGTCAATAAAAGCCTTGAGCTGCGGCTCGGTGTTCAATTCAAGCGCCCGCCGCGCGATGGTCGTCGCCTCGTCGCCGATCCGCTCCAGGTTTTGCGAAATCTTCATCGTCACCGTGATCAGCCGCAAATCGGTGCCCAGGGGCGCCTTGGACAGCAGGTTGATCGCCATTTCGTCAATCTCCATTTCCAAATGGTCCATGATGTCGTCATTCTCCTGCACCTGTACGGCCAGTGGGTCGTTGCGGTCTGTCATCGCCTGAATCGCCTGGCTGACCGACCTCTCCGCGTAACTCCCCATCGTGAGCAGGATTTCCTTGAACTGCGCCAGTTCGTCTTCGAAATGTCTCGTCATAATCGTCTCCGGCGGCGGCTCAGCCAAAGCGTCCGGTCACATAATCCTCGGTTTGCTTCTGCTTTGGGTGCGTGAATATCCGGTTCGTCTGGTCATATTCAATCAGCTCCCCCAGATAAAAGAAAGCCGTATGCATGGAGATTCGCGCCGCCTGCTGCATGTTGTGTGTGACGATGATGATGGTGTAGTCCTGTTTTAATTGCAGAATCAACTCCTCGATCTTGGCGGTCGCCAGCGGGTCCAAGGCCGATGCCGGCTCATCCATCAGCAACACTTCCGGTTCAATCGCCAGCGCCCTCGCGATGCACAGCCGCTGCTGCTGCCCGCCGGAAAGGCTCAAGGCGTTGGCGTTGAGGCGGTCCTTGACTTCATCCCATAGCGCCGCCATCCGTAGGGCCTGTTCCATTCGCTCCTGGATGGCGCTCTTCTGCCGCACGCCGTTGAGGCGCAGACCCACTGTCACATTTTCCGCGACCGTCATGGTCGGGAATGGATTGGATTTCTGGAAGACCATTCCCACCCGCCGCCGCACCAGCGTGGCGTCCACACCCCGCGCGTAAAGATCCTCGCCAAACAAAGTAATGCGGCCTTCCACCCGCGCTCCTGGCACCAGGTCGTGCATGCGGTTTAGGGCGCGCAGAAAGGTGGACTTGCCGCAGCCGCTCGGACCGATGATCGCCGTAACCGCTTTGGGCGGTATCTTCAGCGAGACACCGCGCAGAACGTGGTTCGCGCCAAACCAGACGTTGAGATCCCTCACATCAAAGGTCGGATCGCTTCCCGCCGCCCGCAACGCAACGGCGGGCGCGGCTTTCAATTCGGGCATTTGGATTTCTTTTGTCATGCCAATCTTATCTGGCCAGACGCGGTGCGTTGCCGCGGGTCATCACCCTGACGCCAATGTTAAGGGCCAGCGCGAACATTATCAAGACCAGCGCTCCCGCCCAGGCCTGCCGGTGCCAGTCATCATACGGCGAGATGGCATACACATAGATCTGCAATGGCAGCGCCGCAATCGGCTCCGACAGCCGGCGGCACCAGAAACTGTTGCCAAATGCGGTAAAAAGAAGCGGCGCCGTTTCACCAGCCACGCGCGCGGCAGCCAGCAGTATGCCTGTGATTACTCCCCTCCCCGCCATTTTCAACGTGATATTGAGCACAATTCTCCAATGCGGTATGCCCAGGGCAAATGCCGCCTCGCGGTAGCTGTTGGGCACCAACGCGAGCATTTCCTCCGTCGTCCGGATGATGATCGGGATCATCATAAAGCCCAACGCCAGTCCCCCCGCATAAGCCGAATAACCGGCCATTGGCAGCACCACCAGCGCATAAACCACTATGCCCCACACGATCGAGGGCGTGCCGCTCAGGATGTCTGCCGCAAATCGAACCGCCCATTTCATTCGCCGCGTGCCAAACTCGGAAAGATAGACCCCTCCTAGCACCCCAATCGGAATCCCCACCAAGCCGCCCAATCCCAGCAGCGTCAAACTCCCCACCACCGCATTCGCCATGCCGCCGCCGGCTTCCCCGACCGGTTTGGGCAACTGTGTGAAAAAGTGCGGGTCCAGCGAACTGGCCCCCGCTTTGATCAGATAGAACAACACCAGCGCCAGCGGTGCAATGACCACTCCCGCGCACATCAGGCACAGTCCCGACACGATGGAACTCTTGATCTTTCGCCAATGATGATGCCAATCGTTCATGTCTTCTTATGCTCCAGGGTGTCTCCGCGCCCCCGCCGCTCCAATCAACAGGCGTGCCAGGAGGTGCGTCGCCACTGTCACCAGGAGCAACATCAGCCCCAGTTCAAATAGCGCGCTCCGGTGGATCTCCGAAGTCGTTTCCGCAAACTCATTGGCTATCCCGCTCGCCAGCGTGTTGCCCGGCTTCAACAGTGACATCGAGAATTGGTCCGAATTGCCGATCACCATCGTCACCGCCATCGTTTCGCCAAGCGCCCTGCCCAGTCCCAACATCGCCGCTCCGAATATGCCCCGCGCCGAGTACCGCAACACCGCCAGCTGCGTCACTTCCCACCGTGTCGCACCCATGGCAAATGCCGCTTCCCTCTGCGAATCGGGCACGGCGCGGAATACCTCCCGCGAAATGGAAGTTATGATGGGCAATATCATAATGGCGATGATGACTGCCGCGGAGAGCATGCACTGCCCGTACCCACCCCCCTGGAAGAACGGCACAAATCCAAAATACTTCGCCAGCGCCGGATATGGCCCCGCCTGAAGCCACGGCACCAGCACAAATATGCCCCAAAGACCGAATACCACGCTCGGAATGGCCGACAGCATCTCAATCATCGAGATCGCCGGTTGCCGCACCCAGCCCGGCGCCAGTTCCGCAAGGTATATCGCCGTCCCAAGGCTCAACGGTAGCGCGATCAGCAGTCCGAGAAACGACGACACAAACGTCCCGTAAATGAACGGCAGCGCCCCAAAATCCCCCTCTACCGGATTCCAGTTGGTATGAACCAGGAATTGCCACCCGAATTTGGCGATCGCAAATCGCGACCCATGGCACAGTATCCAACCCACCACCGCCAACAGTACCAGCACCATCATCCCCATCAGCCAGCTCAACAGCCGGAACGCGGCATCCCCGCCCTTGCCCGGCCGGGCTAGTGCGAGCGGCGTTGCCGAGCCGGTTTTTCCTGTTATGGCGGAGGCGTTCATAAACCTGGTTTCTTCTTTCGCAAACAGCGCTTCTCACGGCCTGTGAGCCTGCGCCCCTGCTGGATTGATGCCAGACTGGACTCAATAGCTGATGGTATCAATCTCATTGAGAACCCGCTTCGCCAGATCGTCCGGCAGCGGCGCGTAACTCAGCGGCCCCGCCATCGTCTGGCCAGCCGTCTCCGCCCACTTCAGAAACTCCACCAGCTTCCTTCCCTTCAGCGCATTGGCCTGCTTCTGATACACCAGCAACCAGGTCGCCCCAGATATCGGATACGCCTTCTCCCCCGGCGGATTGACCATCGAAAAACGGAAGTCGTCGGGAATTTTGGCCGTCGCCAGCGCCGCCGCCACCGACTCAACGGTGGGCGCCACATAATGGCCCGCCGCATTTTTTACGCTGGCGTAGGGCAGCTTCTGTTGCAGCGCATAGACAAGTTCCACATAGCCAATGGAACCGGGTATTTGTTTGACTTCTTCCGTCACGCCTTCGTTCCCCTTGGCCCCCTGGCCGACGGGCCATTTGACCGACACGTCGCGGCCCACCTTCGTTTCCCATTCCCTGCTCACGCTGCTCAGGTAATCCACAAAAATGTACGTCGTGCCGCTTCCATCCGACCGATGCACCACCACGATGTCCATGGCTGGCAGCGCGATCCCCGGGTTCTGCGCCGCTATCCCCGCATCGTTCCATTTCGTGATCTTCCCAAGGAATATGCCCGCGATGGCCGCACCGTCCAGTTGCAACGCCGGGCTGCCGGGCAGATTGTAAGTCAGCGCATCCGCCCCGGCCACGGTCGGTATGTGCAGTATTTTTCCCGGCGCCTTGGCCAGATTTGTGTCGCTCATCGGCCCGTCCGTTGCTCCAAAGTCAACGATCCGGTCCTGAAGATCCTTCTGCCCTTCCCCGGAGCCGTTGGCCTGGTAATTGATGCTGACCGATGGATCCACTTGCCTGTATTCCGCCGCCCATTTTGAATAAATCGGATTCGGAAAAGTCGCCCCCGCCCCGTTTATGAGCACTTGCTCCGACCCTTTTTCCTCTCCTTTTCCCTGTGGGCCGCATCCCGTCGCCAACGCAACTCCCAGAATGCCGACCAGGATTTTTTCTGCTATCTTAACTTTCATCGTTTTTCCAACAGTGTTCCACAGTAGGTATCCCCTCGATTGCCGTCAATCCACCCACTGTGACAATTGAGTGACAAAGAGATTAGGAACCGCAAACCACCCCCAATAAAGGGACATGCGCCCGCGCCGAAACGCAGCCACTTTGGGCGTGCCATTTCGCGCCAAGCGCCGTAGAGTAGGCCCATGGTTTGGATTCTCGCTCTGCTCTGCATGGGACTGACCGGCATGGCCGGCTTGCGCCGCGGCGCGATTTGCGCCGCCTTTTCCCTGCTCGGCCTGTTGGCCGGTCTTTGTCTGGCCGGGCCCCTTTCCCCACTGGCGGGCCACCTTCTCCCCGTCCTGGGGTTCCAGAATCCCCTCTGGCAACTCTTTGTCCCTGAAGCCATTGCCTTCCTCGGTGTCGTTATCCTCTTCAAAATCCTCGGCAACATCCTCCATCAGAAGGTGAGCCTCCATTACAAATATAAGACCGACGAAAACCTCTACTTCCGGTGGGAACGACTCTACAACCGCCTCGGCCTCTGCGTCGGCCTCCTCAACGGCGCCTTCTATTTTTTCATCCTGATGCTCCCCGTTTATGTCGCCGGTTACTTCACCACCGAAGCCGCCGGCGCCGACTTGACCGGGCGGCTGCTCACCACTCTGCGCGCCGAATTGCATGATTCCGGCCTCGATCGCGTCGTCGCCGCCCACGACCCCCTCCCGCCGTCCACCTACCAGGCCGCCGACATCGCTGATTTGGTCCTGCGCAATCCGCCCCTGACCAAGCGCCTCCTGCGTTATCCGCCCTTGCAGGCCCTCAGCCAGCAGAAGGAAATCCAGGACATCGCGTCCGACCAGGGCCTGCAAGAAATGTTCCAAAAGAACGCCAGCCTGAGCGACATCCTGGCTCATCCCAAAATCCAGGCCATCCTCACCAACGCGGATCTTACCGGCCAGTTTCGCACCCTGCTCGACGGCGACCTGGCGGATTTGCAGGAGTATCTCAACACCGGCAAATCCCCCAAATTCGACGAGGGAATTCTCGGCCAATGGAACATTGATGTTCCCGCCACCTGGGACGGCGAGCGAAAACGCCATCCCGAGGCGACCCGCGCGCAGATCATGGCGATGAACAACACGATGGTCCCGTCCATCTCCGCCTTCTCCCTGATGGCCACTTTTGACAACAAAATTCTCCTGGAAAAGGTACATCCCAAAACCCCTCAAACCGGGGCATGGTCAGTCACCCCGGGAACCTGGAAGAAAGCCGGTGCCGGCTACGAGATTACCTTTCCCAGCGCCACTCCCGCCACCGTGACAGCCACTCCCGCCGGAGACGGCACCCTCGAACTGCCCTGGAACAACTGGATTCTGGTCTTCAACAAGGAAATGTAGGCTCGGATTTCCGGGGCGAATCCCACCATTATCCGCCCCAATATATTAGTATTACTAATCCTATCAACGGCATCTTGAGGTCCTTGCTGGTGATTTGCAGGAGGTTGCGGGCGAATTGAGGTTTGACGGTCAAACCCCTTTTTTCGCTTTGACCAGCTTTGACCAGGTTTGACTGGGCACGATTGGGGAATTGCGAATTGCCTGCCCGCCATCCTTTTCCCGTCCAGGCCAACCACCATACGTTGTGCATTACGGTAAGGAACCCACAATATGTGGCGGGGCCTGTCGAAGGCCAGCCCAGAAGATCCAAATTTGATGCCGGTTTGACCGGGTTTGACCAAAAAGGCCGGATAAGAGGACTGACCGCCGCTAAAACCGTTCGGCCAAGTAATAAGAGATACTACTTCATCCATATTCCCAATCCTCACTTCCAACTCATCCCGCCTTGCGGATGGCCGTGTCGCAGCTTTGCCGTTCCTCATGTTCTTTATCTCCTCAGTTCCATTCCATTTTCCCGTCTGCCCGCCAGCGAATGCCTCGCCTGCCCGGGCACAAATCTACCATGTTCGTCATTAGTGTCAATGTTTTTCTGCACTCGATGCACAGTATCTCAAGTGTCTGCGCGAAGACGGGCACGGGTTGGCTCGTGAAGACCAAACGCGGCACGGCGGCGTTGCTGCACCGGCCAAGTTAAGTCAAAGCCGTAGCGCGGCAGAGGCACAATCAAAAGAGTTGAACCACGGATTTCACGGATTTCACGGATGAAAACGTAACCTTTGGCCCTGACCGCGGAATTCCATTGATAATGTCGAGGAACTGAATCCTGACATGGAACACGCTGATTTGCAATGGCTTACCCCTTAATTAAGTGCCATTCAGGACTGACACCGGCTCGAAGACAGGCATCGTCGGCTCACGAAGACCGCCTGCGCCAGAGACCCGCGTTATTAAATCTGCCAATTATTGTGGTAGCTCTCAAATTCAGCAAATTGCGGCTTATCAAATGCTCGTATCGGGTTATCCACATGCGGGCGGCCCAACCGTCCCGGCGTATGTAGCCACTCTTTATGGCGTTTTGCGATCCATTGTGCGAAAAGATTCTTTGGGATGACAAAATAATCAGGTTTCTCGTCTATGCCCTTTAAATCGACGAATGCTATAAAAAAATTACCACCTGGCGTAAGCGCCTCTATTCCCTTATTCAAAATCCATCCCTGTCGGTTGGCGATTGACCTTGTCTTGACCTGTATGTTAAGAGATCGGCTTCCATCAAGACTTGTTGCAATGACGTCAATATTGGGCGTGTTTTTTAGCGTGATAGTCGCAATCCATCCGCGCCGTGAAAGTTCAGCTGCAACAAAATATTCTCCAGCCACTCCGGTAATATTATAGGCCGATCTCGGATTTGGTACCTTTTCTAAGCCTTCCGTGTCTTCATTGTATGGCATATCCACGATATCATTGCGTTCTGAGACGCCAATGTCGAGAACCAAAAGGCAACGGAGAGGCAAGAGGGCACGAGACAAAATTCTTCGTGCCTTCGGTAGGGCGGCGCTGCTGCGCCGCCCAAGAATTCAGGGCAGAGCAGCAGCACTGCCCTACCAAGAAGTCGAAGATTTTTGTCCTGCACCCGAGGTAAGATCGGCGCCTTGAAGACGTTTAAAACCCCGCAAAAAGGGTCAATTAATTCCTCATATCAGATAGGTTTTGGACGGAGCGGCCAAGATGGGGGCGGGCGACAACGATAAAGTCGGGAAAACTCGTTATGCTGCCCTGGATTGCGCCTTGACGGGGAGCGGGCGGCGGGGGCACAGTCGGAGGTATGTGGCGCAAGAAAATAAACCAAGACCAGATTAGAAGCCCGCAAACGATAACTGACTTCCTAAACAACGGGGGAGACAAAGAATCGGCTTATGTACTTGAACAGTATCTTGACGCATCTTACAGGATAACAAATGTACACGGCTATCAAATTGATGAACCTCGTGCAAGATTGAGTTACTTAATACAAAGAAAACGGAGAATGACGTTGGAAAGATGGGCTGTTGTTGCGGGCGGAGTATTTGCTTTATGGAGCGCGGTTTGGCAGGTTATTACCTACTATTGGCCGCCCATACCACAACCGCAAACATCACCGCATTCAATATCGCAAAACCGACAGTCCACCACAAACCAAGCGACAATAACCGGGAACGGCTTGTCTCCAAATATACAGCTACTACCCCAACCGCCGCCCACACAATCAGCGTCCACAAACACAAACTCACAGAACGATGTGACTCCCCACCCAGCCACAACCAACTCAGCGCGCCCGCCATCCGCCGCGCCGTGACGACTTGCGGCTACGCCAGCCCAGCGCCCGCCGGGCGCAATCCACGGCAGTACGACCGAAAAACCGGTCGTGCTGGACAGAATTACAGCTTGACTGCGGCAACGCCTCAGTCGCAAAATCGGGGAAATGAAAACCCAAAATGACAAGAAAGCCGGTAATCTCGCGTGGCCAGCAGTAATTCAGCGAATCCTGGAGGAATCTGGCAAGCCAATGCACTACACTGAAATCGCCCAGCAAATCCTCGACCGGAAATTGAGGAAGGACGTAGGCGCAACGCCAGCCTCAACCGTGAATGCGAACATCAGTTGGTCGCTTAAACATGAGCCCGAAGAATCACCTTTTGAGCGAGTGGATCGCGGCGTTTACAAACTTCGTCATGTTCGGGGAAATCTGAAAGCACCGCTCGCGAGCGTCGAGGCCCATCCGAATTCAGAAGAAGGGGAATTGGAAGAAAGCACCGGCATTATCCAAGCCTTCGGGATGTTCTGGCGGCGCGACTTGGTTGGTTGGACTAATTCTCCTGGATTACTTGGGCAACAGCAGCAAGGCGCAGAGGTGGTGGACTTTTGTGACCAACGCGGCGTTTATTTGCTCCATGACGGACAGCGCGTCGTTTACGTGGGTCAAGCTTCTGATCAACCGCTTGGACGCCGCCTCGACCAGCACACCACCGACCGCCTGAATGGGAGATGGGACCGCTTTTCGTGGTTTGGCATTCGGCATGTTACAGCAGAGGGAAAGCTGCTGGATTTGGATCTGAAGAATCTCACACAAGCGGACATCATCGTCACTTTGGAGGCATTGCTCATAGAGGGACTTGAACCGCCGCAGAATCGCAAGCGGGGAGAAGACTTTGGGGCTGTTGAGTATCTGCAAGTTGAGGACCCTTCTTTAAAGAAAAAACAGAGGGCTGCGTTGATTGCTGAACTTGCTGCTCAGAATAAATAGGCCATTCGGAGCTGGATGTCGGCGAGCCGGTGTCATTTCTCGCTTTTGAATGTGGTTCTCATGGACGGCATGCCGACCACCACTGCTTCCAATCCTTTCGTCAAGCCACCGACATCACCGCCCGATGCCATCACGCCGGGATCAGTTCCAGTTTGATGCGCTGGCCCAAGGCCCGCGCGGCTTTTTCCAGGGTCGCCAGTGTCATGGAGGGATTGGTGCCGTCCAACATTCGGTCCACGGCGGCGCGGCTGGTCTTCATCCGCAGGGCCATGTCGGCTTTGGACAGGGACTGTTGTTCGATCAGCGTGGCCAGTTGCAGGGCAACGGCGCGCTTCAGAGCACGCGCTTCAACCTCTTCCAAAATGCCGTCTTCCGCCAGGAAATCCCGAAAATCGGTTCCACGATGCGTCGTTTTATTATTCATGGTATTGCAGATATTGTTTCATTCGTTTTCTCGCCAGGTCCAAATTAGGCTTTGGCGTCTTGCGATCTTTCTTGATGAAACCGTGCAATAACACGATTTCCCCTTCATGGATGATAAATAGCGTTCGCGCAATTTTGCCTCTTAAATTGGACCGTATCTCCCACAATCCGCCGCCAAAGGAGTCCACCAACGGTTTGCCAACGGGCCAGGCAAATTGGGCGGTCAGGATGTCTTCGCCGATGGTCTTTCTCTCCTCCTTCGGCAATTCTCGAAGCCAGTTCCTGACCGGCTCGTTGCCAGCCTCGGTCTGAAAGAACACCACCGCTAATGGACGCTCATCATTCAATCCAGAACAACTGTATCAAAAATGATACGAATGTCAACTGTTTGAGCGCCTTCGCACGTAATAGTCAGTTTTTGGACACGGAGCGTCCTCAATCCACAATCTCCAGGGCCTTTCGCTCGGTCGAGTTGGGGTTCGTGAGCGCGTCAATCCGTTTGTCCAACGTGGCGAGCATGCCAACACGGTTGATGGCCAGACCAAGCAGGTAGGCGTCGGTCACCTGCTGATGTCCCAGCAACCGCACCCCTGTAAAGACGACTGCCCGAGGGAATGGCAGTTCATCCGGCCAGAATTGGTGGTCCTTGGAGGCGGTGTTCGCGGCGAGAACTTGAATCGCTTCGCGGGGTTGAACGGCGTCGCGGGAAAAGGCGGGATTGGATACGATACGAACGAAACCGGCCTCAGTGAACGGGCAGGTTGCCCAGCCTTTGCCGCGGTGGCCGGTGAACCACTTCACGGCCAAGTCGTGGCGCTCGTGGCTTGGCCACAGCAGCGCGATCAGCAGGTTTGTATCGAGAAGGTACCCCTTCATGCGCCCTCGGCTTCGATTCGGCGAACCTCTTCGGTCGTCACTAGCGGTGAATCGGCGGGTAACTGGAAAACCACGATCCCGTCCTTATGCTCCGAAGGGGTGGGGGCGCTCAGGCCCCGGCGCAAGAGGTCCGATACAGTCTTGCTGAGCGAAGCGCCCCGCAGCTTCGCCTGTCTGGCGGCGATTTCGAGGATGTCATCATCCAAAGTCAGCGTCGTTCTCATGCTGGAATGATGCATCATTTTATGAATGATGTCAACTGGCGAAATTGGCATCACTCCGACATTGTGATTCCATCCGAACCGATTCCTTAGCCGATGTCGGTGTCGAGCCGGCGTGAGTCCTCACTATTTGCACTTTTTCGGTGCAAACCGGCACTGCATAACCGAATCCCACGCCACTTTCGCCGCCGAGCGAGTCGGAGCGGCATTGGAGAACGATCTCGAGGGCCGTAAGAATCAAGCCGGTATCCTTACTTTTGAAACTGGTTCTCAAGGATGATACTCTGGCCTCGACTTGATACGATCCTTGCGCCAAGACAGCGACGCCACAGCCCAACGACGATCATGCCGGGATCAGGTCCAATTTGATGCGCTGGCCCAGGGCGCGCGCGGCTTTTTCCAGGGTCGCCAGTGTCATGGAGGGATTGCAGCCGTCCAACATCCGGTCCACGGCGGCGCGGCTGGTCTTCATCCGGGGAGCCGGGTCAGACTTTGGCGATTTTCTGAAACTGGCCGTGGTCGCCTTCGAGCAGGCCGTGAAAAGACAGGTCCTCATCCAGATCAGGCCAGTGGAGACCGAAGGGGGAAATTTCAATGTGATTCAACTGCCAGGGTGTGCCGGCCGCCAGACGCGGATTATCCGCGACGGGAAAACGAATCTCCGCGCCGCTTTGCATGCGAATGACGATCCAGCCATCAACATGGGCAGCGGAATGAGCAGTGTCAGTTAAAGAATTCATGCCACTTCTGAATTATCGTCTCTTTATTGTTTTCCGCAAGCAATTGCGCTTTCGACAATTCGCCCACTTTCAAGCCATAGGATTCGCGCAATTCGACCTCATTCTCGACATCGAATATGGCCTCACCACCGCCGTACCGCACATGGACGTGAATCGGGCGGTGTTCATTGCTGTAAAACGAGAATCTGTATCCGTCCTTTTCAAAGACCTTTGGCATCGGCGAATACCATGACACATCGGCAGCCGGATTTCAACCTGTTCCGGAGCGTATTCGATCTCGCGGATTTCGGTTGCCCGCGCCGAAATGATGCGTTAGCTTGCGGGCATTATGGATGAGAATACGCCACCGCCGGGACCGGAAAGTCAATGGCCATCCAACCCGCCGCCGCCGCCCCCGCCGTTGCGGCCGGCCGCGCCACCCGTCATTCCGGCCCCCATCGGAATCAGCGCGCCGCCCAAGCCGCCCAAGCGCGGCTCGGGGTGGAAGATTTTTTCGTTCCTGTTGCTGGGCTTGATTGTTGTCTGGCTGGTGGGCGGCGCCATACTCCGCAACGTCGTCCATGCCGCCTCGCGCAGCCATTCCGGCGTCGAACTGAGCCATAACCTCGAAGAGGTCACGATCGAACACGCCGCCGCCACCGACAACAAGATCGCGGTTGTCGAGATCACCGGCGTGATTGAAGGCGGCGAGATCGGCCATTCGGACATGGACTTCGTCACATACATCAAGGAGCAGTTCAAGGCGGCGAAAAATGACAGCGATGTCAAGGCGGTCATACTCAAGGTGGATTCCCCTGGCGGAGAAGTCATGGCCTCGGATGAGGTTTATCATGTCATCCAACAATTCCAGGACAAATCGGGAAAGCCCGTCGTCGTTTCCATGGGATCCCTGGCCGCCAGCGGCGGTTACTACGTCTCGTCCCCGTGCCGGTGGATTGTCGCCAACCCGCTTACCATCACCGGCAGCATCGGCGTCATCATGCACAACTACAATTACCGCCTCCTCTTCGACAAAATCGGCATCCGACCGCAGGTCATCAAGAGCGGTCGCTACAAGGACATGTTGAGCGGCGAACAGGAACCGGACGTCTTCACCCCGCAGGAAAAAAAGGACCGCGCCGAGGAGGAGAAAATGGTGCAGACCCTCATTGACGAGACTTACGGCACCTTCACCAACATCGTCAAAACCGGCCGCGACTGGGCCGCCTCCAAGAACAACGGCGAAGGCAAAACCCTCAAGGCCGACTGGGCCGATTTCGCCGATGGCCGCATCCTTTCCGGCAAAGCCGCTCTTGATGAGGGGTTCGTGGACGAACTGGGCGATTTTGACGCCGCCGTCGCGCGCGCCAAAACCCTGACCCAAATTCACAGCGCCAGCATGGTCGAATATCGCGTGCCTTTTGATCTCGGCTCCGTGCTCGCCCGCGTCCTCGGCAAAAGCGAAACCCCCGCCCTCAAAGTGGATATGGGATTCGATCTGCCCCGGCTCCAGCCCGGCCTGCTTTATTTTCTGGCCCCGACCGTGGTTCCGCACTGAGGTTTTTGTTTTTCTTGCCGAATCCAGTTGCATTTCCGGCAAGAAATTGCTTACATCAAGACCGAGCCGGCAAACTCGCAACGGGGTGCTCTGTCGCCTGTCCCGGCCAGGAAGTAGTGATGTCTTGAAACCATGAACGGGCTGCAAGCTTATGGACTGTTCTTAACCAATTGAAATTTTATCCGGCGAATTCCTCCGGCGCCGAACGTGACCCAACCTCCAAACCTCCTGATCGTGGCCGACACCGAGCCTGACGCGAATATGCTGTACGCGGTCGGTCTGTTCGCGCCCGGCCCGTTTATTTTCATTCGCGTCAACGGCAAATGCCACCTCGTGGCCGGCGAATTGGAACTGGACCGCGCCAAGAAAAAGGTCCCCCATTGCCGCGTCATCTCCTACAACCAGTGCATGGATAAACTGCGCCGCCTCCATGTCAAACGTCCCGGCACGGCCGCCGTCATCAGCCTCCTCCTCCGCGAGGAGCGGCTGCGCAAAATCTACGTCCCCGCCAATTTCCCATTCGGCCTCGCTCGCGATCTGCGCAACTACAAAATCAAGGTCCGCGTCAAAAAGGGCGGCGTTTTCCCCGAGCGCGAATTCAAGAACGCCGACGAAATTAAGAAGATCAGCGCCGCCATCATCATGGCCGAAGTCGGCCTGGCCGAAGGAATCCAGGCCCTCAAAAGCTCCAAAATCGCCCGCGACGGCAAATTGATGTACCACGGCGTCCCATTGACCGCCGAGAAACTCCGTTCCATCATTGATGTCGGCATCCTCCAAGCCGGCGGACGGCCCGGCCACACCATTGTCGCCTGCGGCCGGCAGGCCTGTGATCCCCACGAAGAAGGCCACGGCCCATTGCGCGGCCACCAGCCCATCATCCTTGATGTCTTTCCGCGCTCCCGCAAGACGGGCTATTTTGGCGACCTGACTCGCACCGTCGTCCGCGGCCGTGCCAGCGAACCTCTTCGCCGCCTCTACGACACCGTATGGCGCGCGCAGGAAATTGGTTTCCTAAAGATCCGCGCCGCCACCGCCGCCTCCCAAATCCACGCCGCCGTCCACGAATTCTTCGAGACCCAGGGTTACAAAACCTGCAAGAAGCACGGACAGATGGCCGGTTTTATCCACGGCGCCGGCCACGGCTTGGGCCTGGATATCCACGAACCCCCGCGCCTGAGCCTTCACTCCGCCGACGTCCTCAAACCCGGCCACGTCCTGACAATTGAGCCTGGCTTATATTATCCTGAACTCGGCGGCATCCGTCTCGAAGACGTCGCCTGCGTTACCACCAACGGCCCCCGCAACCTCACCAAGTTCGAAAAAGTCTTCGAGATTTAAGGGGCGAGCGCACGAAATTGGACGGAACGCACTATTGGTGGCAGGTTATCATAGTGAGGACTATGAGTGGGTGGCTTTTTGTTGTTATTGTTGTGGCGGCTGTTCTGGCTTTGGCGGGATGCAAAACCACGCGGTCGGGTTACGAATCCGCGCCTTACCAAGTGGTGCGCTCCGCCGGCAAGTTTGATATCCGGGATTATCCGGCTTTGACGGTGGTGGAAACGCCTATGGCCAGCAGCGGGAATGGAACAAATGGGGGGTTTAGGCGGTTATTCCGATTCATCACTGGCAGTAATGAGGCGAAACAGAAGATCGCAATGACGACGCCGGTGTTCATGTCCGGCACTCCGTCGAACGCGACGATGGCGTTCGTGATGCCGGCGAAGCTGACCCCGGCGCAAGTGCCCAAGCCATCCGACGGATCGGTGACGGTTCGAGAATTGGAGCCGGGCCGGTTTGCTGTGTTGTGCTATAGCGGCGGGCGCAATGCGAAGAAAGAGTCCGGGGCGCTGGACCGGTTGGACGCTTGGATGGCCGGGCAAGGTTTGAAAACCGTGTCGGCGCCGGTTTATGGCTATTTTGATCCGCCGTGGATTCCGAACTTCCTGCGCCGGAATGAAGTGATGCTCCGACTCGATGCGGAGCGATGAAGCCCGCTCGAATACCGGTTTCTTGACGGTCAGTTGGGAACGGCACTGACGGCAGAGAGCGACCGATTACTGTTTATTCCCGGACCTGTATCAGACCAGCTTTTCAAATTCGCCGAGGAACCGCCGCATGTCGCGGAGCAACACGGCGTCGGGTTTGCAGCGCAACACCATCCCGTCCAGATACATCAGACTGCGGATGATGGCGAAGATTCCCTTCTCAAAAATCATTCCCGAATGCACGCCGAGCTTGATGGTCCGCATCATTTGTCGCGTCAGACTGACCTGCCCAACAGTGGCGCCGGTGAAGCCGGCATAAAGCTCAAGAAAACACCCCTGGAAGGTGTCGAAGGCCGGGCCGGTCAGCTCGCGCTCGGACATCCGGTTCAGCGCGGCGGCACAGCGCGGGTAATCGTATTCCGAAAGCGCGGCGAAAAACTCAAACAGCCCGCGCCGGATTTTTGGGCCGACCTGCCCGATGTAGCCCGTGTCAATGAACCAAAGCTTGTCCTTGCCGAGCAGCACATTGCCCGGATGCATGTCCCCATGAAATGTGCCGACGCAGAACATATAAAAGCCGTGGAGGTGAAACAGTTCAAGCAGTTGGTCGTAGCCCAATTCGCCGGTTTCCAGCAATTCATCGAAGGTATGGCTGGGGATGAATTCGGAGACCATGACGTTCTCATTGCAAAGGGGTTCGTACACACGCGCGAACGCCAGGCGCGAAAGATCGAACCGGTCGCGATTTTGTTCGCAGATCGCGCGCAAGGTCTTCTGACCGGCAACTTCGTGGCGCAAGTCCAGCTCGCTTAAAGTGTATTCCTCAATGTCGCCGAGGATGCCGACAGGATCACCGACTTGACGCAGTTTGGGATAAAGAAACCCGGCCACGCGGAAGAGTCGTCTGACGCTGGCGACGTCCGCACTGAACTGTTTCCTCACCTGCCGCTTGATGGCTTTGATGACAACTTCCGAGCCGTCCTTGAGCCGGGCGCGATGCACCTGGCCGATGGAGGCGGAAGCCAGCGCGGCGGGTTCGATGTTTTCAAAATGGTCGAAAAAACCGGGCACAGCCGAGGCGCGCAGCAGGCGCAAGAAATCCTCCGGCGGCAGGGTGGCGTTCCGACGGTAGAGCCGGGCAAGATGCTCGCACTTTTCGCGATCCAAAAAATCAATCCGCAATGCGTGAACCTGGCCGAGCTTGACCGCGAGCAGGCCGAGGTCCTGGATCCAATTCAGGTCCGGCAGTTTGCCGCCACGCCCATAAATGGAGTGGATGAGCCGGCCAAATTGGATCCAGTTCATGGCGGGCGGAGTTACACCTGAGTGTTCTTGGAAACAAACTGCGCGCCGTAACGGCGGGCAATGAGATTGGCCGCGATTCGCCCGGATTCGTAAATGGTCGGCAAACCGCTGCCGGGATGGGTGCCGCCGCCTACCAGATAGCAGTTGTCCAGCTCCTCGAATTTGTTGTGGGGGCGGAAATACAGCATTTGTCCGAGCGAGTGCGCCAGATTGAACGTGGCGCCAAACTGGATGTTCATGTCCTGCCAAGTCTGCGGCGTGTACACAATCTCCTCGCGAATGTGGCCTGCCAGGCCGTCCATGCCCGCCCGCTTTTCCATGCTGGCGATGACCCGGTCGCGGAAAGCGGATGTCTCCTTCGCCCAATCAACCCGCGCGGTGCGATTCGGCACAGGCACGAGGACATAAATGGAGGAATGGCCCGGTGGCGCGAGCGAGGGGTCGGTGACACTGGCGTTGCGGACGTAGAAGGAAAGATCGCTCGACAGAACTTTGCGCTGAAAAATGTCCTCGATGTTGCGCTTGTAATCCTCCGCGAAGAAGATCGTGTGGTGCGGCAGGTCGTAGATCTTGTCCAGGCCGAGATGAAGCATGAAGGTCGAGCACGAATACTCGCGGCCATCCACTTTTTCCGGGCAGTATTTCCTCAGCACGCCCGGCGGCACCAGGTTCTTCATGGCATGGCCGAAGTCCGCGTTCAAGACAGTCTCATCGCCGAAGACTTTTTCGCCGTCAGTCAGTTCCACGCCGCGCACCTTGCGGCCATCCAGGATAAGCTGCTTGACCGGCGTGCCGAGACGCAGATCCACGCCAAGTTCGCGGCAGACCCGGGCCATCGCCTCGGAGATTTCGCTCAGGCCGCCCTGGACATGATACACGCCAAACGCGTGCTCGACGTAAGGCAAAATGGCAAACGCACCCGGACACTCCCAGGCGGACATGCCGAGATATTTCGACTGGAAGGTGAATGAGAGCTTGAGTTTGTCCTCTTTGAAATAATCCCCCAGCACGCCGAGGAGCGAGCGGCCAAGCGACAGGTTCGGCAACGCCTTCAACAAGTCGCGTGTCAAATACTGCCGGATCGAAGAGTAATCTTTCTGCAGGCAGGGATACATCAGCCTAAACCGCCGGCTCTCAGTGGCCATGAACTTGTCGTAGCCGGCACGGTTGCCCGGAAAATGAGCGTCTAGTTGCCGCAACATCTCTTCGCGGGCGGTCGTTGGCTCAAGCCGCACGTCGTCAAACTGCAGGCGATACATCGGCTCAAGCTTGACGCACTTCAGATAGTCGCCGATGTGCCGACCGGCCTCCTCGAACACCTCGTCGAGGATAAACTTCATCATTAGAAACGTCGGCCCGGTGTCGAACTTATAGCCGTTCCTGAGGATGGCCGCGTTGCGACCGCCCACCTGCGCCGCTTTCTCGAACACGGTGACTTTGAACCCCCGGTTGCCCAGGAGCATCGCCGCCGTAAGACCGCCCGGCCCTGCACCGATGACGAGGATGTGCCTCGGCAAATTGTCCTTTGTATCCACAAGCATTGCCCTTTCTCTCCCTAACATCATACACTACAAAGCAAGCGCCGTCCAACTCAAAAAGGACGCGGTAATTTCCGGCGCGCAGGCGGTACTTATTCCTGAAGCCCTTTAGCTTTTTGATGTCGCCGGTGAGATCCTGCTGTGCGCGGTCAAGTTTCCCGCCGATCAAACGGCGGGCGTCCTTGGGCAATGCTCGAAGCTACTCCAAAGCCGACGGAAGGAATTCAATTTGATAGCGCATCTGGGAGCGAGCCGGGGCTAAACCACAAACTCCAATTCCGGCGCCCGCGCCAGCAATCCCCTCTCGTGCGCCAGTCCCAAAAACCGCCGCACCGCCTCGCGCCCCTTCTCCCCGTAATCCAGCGTCCAGTGGTTCACATACATCCCCACAAACCGGTCCGCCTTCTCCATCCCCATCCCGCGCGCACAGGCCAGCGAGTGCGCGACCGCCTCCGCCCGGTGATCCAGACTGAACTGGATGCTCTCCTGCAAAATTTCCGCAACTGCCCGCCGCGTCGCCGGCGTCAGCCGTTTATGCGCCACGTTTCCGCCGAGCGGCAACGGCAGCCCGTCCTGCCATTCGTTCCACCACACTCCCAAATCCTGGCACAACACCAGCCCCTCGTCAGCGTAAGTCAACTGCCCCTCGTGAATGATCAACCCCACCTCCGCCTGACCGCTCCGCACCGCCTCAAAAATCCGGTCAAACGGCACCACGACAAAATTAAGTTCCGCCGCCGGGCGTTCCAGCCACAATTGCAGCGCCAGAAACGCGCTCGTCATCGTTCCGGGCACGGCGATCTTCTTGCCGGCCAGTTCCGCGCGAGTCAGAGCCCGCCGCGCTACCACCATCGGTCCGTAGCCGTCCCCCATGCTCGCGCCGCTGGGCAGCAGCGCGTATTGGCCGCTCACGTAAGCGTACGCGTGAATACTGATCGCCGAAATGTCCAGTTCCCCGCGCGTCGCCCGCCCGTTCAGCGTTTGGATGTCCTGGAGAACCTGCTCGAACTTGAACCCGCGCGTCGGAATCAAATCCTTCGCCAGCCCGTAAAACATAAATGCGTCATCCGGGTCCGGTGAATGTCCCAATGTTAATACTTTCGCCATCACCTCACATTAACCACCCGACTCACGCCTTGTCACGCTTTCCTGATCTTAATCCTGCTCTTAATCCTAATCTTAATCTCTAATGAACTGCATGAGATTAAGATTAGGATTAGGATTAAGATTAAGAGTTGAAAATGGCGCAACTTCTTGTTGCATTCCGCCCTTCCACCGGCAACACTCTGCCGCATTGTTCGGAATTGACCGTTTTATGAGCCAGCTCGCCAATCAAATCGCTGTCGTCACCGGCGCGGGACGCGGCATCGGACGCGCCATCGCCCTGAAATTCGCCGCGGCGGGGGCAGACATCGTGTGCGTTTCCCGCACGGCGGACAATTCTGAAAAAGTCGCCCTCGAAATCCGCGCCCTCGGCAGAAAGGCATGGCCACATGCCGTGGACGCGTCGGACGCCGCCGCCGTCGCTGCCGTCGCGGAAGCCATTCTCGCCGAGACCGGTCGCGTGGACATCTTGGTCAACAACGCCGGCATCACCCGCGACGGGTTGCTCATGCGCATGAGCGACGCTGACTGGGACGCCGTCCTCGACACCAATTTAAAGGGCGCATTTTCCTTTACCAAAGCTTTCAGCCGTGCTTTCCTAAAGCAGCGGTCCGGGCGGATTTTGAACATCTCCTCGGTGAGCGGCCTGATTGGCATCGCCGGCCAGTCCAATTACTCGGCCAGCAAGGCCGGCCTGATCGGTTTCACACGGGCCATCGCCCGCGAATTCGCCTCCCGCGGCATTACCGTCAACGCCCTGGCGCCGGGGTTCATCGAAACGGACATGACGGCCGTGCTGACCGCCGAAATGAAAGAGGGCATTGCCGGCCGCATCCCTCTGGGCCGGATGGGCCAGCCGGGCGACATCGCCGAGGCCGCCTTGTTCCTGGCCGGACCCGGCGCGGCTTACATCACCGGCCAGGTTCTCAACGTGGATGGAGGACTCGTAATGTAGAAATTTGGGGCGGCTGGCGAAAATCGCTTGCGCCGCACAAATAAAGATGCGATAGCTCTTGACGGCCCACGCCAGCGTGGGGCATAGACAATCCAAACAACAACGGAGTTACAAATGCCAGAAAAAACTATTGAGGAAAGAGTCAGAGAAATCATCGTGGAACAACTTGGCGTCAACGCCGACCAAGTTACCCCCGAAGCCAAGTTCATTGAGGATTTGGGCGCTGACTCGCTGGACACCGTCGAATTGGTCATGGCCCTCGAAGAGGAGTTCGGCAGCGAAATCCCCGACACCCAGGCCGAAAAACTGCAAAGTGTCGGCGATGTCATCAAATACATCGAGGACACCCAGAAAAAGTAGCCGCTCCGGCCTCCACAAGGCAGCGCGTCCTACGCCGGGCTGCCTTTTTTTTATGGCGCAACACTGGACTGACCGCAGAGTGGTGATCACCGGCCTCGGCGCCGTGTCATCGCTCGGACAGACCGCCGACACCCTTTGGAAAAATGTGCTCGACGGCCAATGTGGCATCCGCTCCATCTCCGCCTTCGACGCCTCCGCCTACGACTGCCAAATTGCAGCCGAAGTCACCCACTTCGATCCCTCCCCGGCTTTCCCATCCCCCAAAGACATCCGCCGCGCCGACCGCTTCACCCAGTTCTCCGTCATGGCCGCCCATCAGGCTCTCCTCGACTCCGGCCTCGACTTGAACAACGCTGACCACGACCACATCGGCGTCTTCATCGGCTCCGGCATCGGTGGTCTCCACACCACCACTGCACAGCACCTCATTCTCCTTGACAAAGCCAAAGGCCCCGGCCGCCTTTCCCCGTTCATGATCCCCATGCTCATTTTGAACATGGGTTCCGGCTTGTTTTCCATGCTCAACGATCTCCGCGGGCCTAACATCGCCACTTGCTCCGCCTGCGCCACCTCCACACACGCCTTGGGCGAAGCCTGGCGCACCCTCAAAATGGGCGATGCCAACATCATGTTCGCCGGCGGCAGCGAAGCCGCCATCCTCCCCTTGAGCATCGGCGGCTTTTGCGCCATGCGCGCCCTCAGCACCCGCAACAACGATCCCCAACACGCCTCCCGCCCCTTCGACCGCGACCGCGACGGATTCGTCATGGGCGAAGGCGCCGGCGTTCTCATGCTCGAAGAACTCGAACACGCCAAAGCCCGCGGCGCCCGCATCTACGCCGAAATGACCGGCTACGGCAACACCGCCGATGCCAACCACATCACCGCCCCAGCCCCCGGCGGCGAAGGCGCGGCGCGCTGCATGAAGATGGCACTCCGCTCCGCCGGACTCAACCCATCCGACATCTCCTACATCAACGCCCACGGCACCTCCACTCCCCAGGGCGACATCGCCGAAACCCAGGCCATCAAAACCGTTTTCGGCCCCGACGCCCGCAAAATCGCCGTCAGCTCCACCAAGGGCGCCACCGGCCACATGCTCGGCGCTGCCGGCGCCATCGAAATGATCTTCTGCGCCAAAGCCATCCAATCCGGCATTGTCCCCCCTACCATCAACCTCGAAAATCCCGATCCCGAATGCGATCTGGACTACGTTCCGGGGAAGGCGCGCGAAATGAAAGTCACCGCTGCTGTCAACAACTCCTTCGGTTTCGGCGGCCACAACGCCTCTATCATCGCCGTCCAATTCAACGGCTGATTATCCCTTAAACACCACCAGCACTCCGTAATCACTCACCTGGTGGTGCGTTGCCATGTCAATCGCGCTGTAATTCACCGTGTTGATGCTCACGATGTTCGCCTGCCCAACCTGCTCCAAAAACTCCGATACCCTCTCGTCAAAGTGGTCCTTCCCCACTTCCTGGCAATCCGACCGCTTGAACGTCCGTATACGCATCTTCTTGTCCCCTTCCTTGGCGATTACATCCAGCGGGCGGTTGGGCTTCTGGATTAGCGGGTCCGACGTTTTCTCGTGAACCGGCACACTGAAGTGCTTTGGCTCCGGGAGGAGCGCCGGCGCCGGTGGGCGGGCTGGGGCAGGCGCGGGCTTGGTTGACTCGGAATCCTGGCTCGGCACGGTGATCGTATTTCCACAAGACGGGCATTGCAGATTGCTTCCGGCGCCGCCGGCATCCACTTCCAATTGCTGGTCACAATGCGGACATTTGAACACAACATCCATAATCAACTCTCTTTTGTGCGGGGTTTAGGCTTTCAACAAAATCCTACCCACCCCGCCGCAAATGTCGAGACAAATTTCCAATGACACGACAAAATCTTCCCCGTTGAATTCCCCCGCCAAGCGTCTATACTCCCCATTATGAAACTTGAGCTTTCACGCGCTTGGATTCTCCTCTCAATCTCTGTTTTGTGCCTGCCGCTTTCGGCCCAGGACGCCGCCGCGCCGCGCCCCCCCGCCAATCCCGCCGCCACAGCCGCCGCCGTCGCCGAACAACAGGGGTTTGACGAAAAATTCAAACAACTGGCCGCCGACCTGGAGACCCTCCGCGCCGCCAACCAACTCCTCCAGACCAAGCTCTCCGCACTCCAGGAAGAACTGGACAAAGTCCGCTCCGATCAGACGCGCCAGTCCTCCGGCTCGCTCTCCCGTGACGACCTCAAACCCCTCACCCAGAAAATTGACGAAGTGGACAAAAGACGCCTCGAAGACAAGGACGCGATTTTGGAAAACATCAAAAACACCACCGAGCGCCTCGAAAAACTGCTCACCAATCCCGCCGATCCCGCGCCAAAACCTCCCATTCGCGGATCTGCCCCGCCCTCTCCGCCAGCCGCGCCCGAAGGAGTCACCTACACGGTCAAAGACGGCGACCGCCTCACCGCCATTGTTGCCGCCTACAACACCGTCTTCATAAGCAAACATTTCAAGACCATCACCCCCCAACAGGTCAAGGACGCCAATCCGACTGTTGACTGGAGCCGCCTTAAGATCGGTCAAAAAATCGTCATCCCCTGCCCACCGGGATTTCCGACCTCCTAGCTCGCAACCCCTGTAGCGGCGCTCTATGAGCGCCGCCAACAATCGGCCGGCCATGCCATTCCCTTCCCGTCCGCCTCTTCTCCCTCTCCTCCACACACTTGTGGAGGAGAGGGCCGGGGAGAGGAGGCTTTCATTTGGGTCATGGGAAGGAGGTTCCCAGGCGGTTCACGCATCGGAGGGGTCTAATCGCTGTGAGGCCAACATGCGCCTCCACCATCCATGAAAACCGCCCCCGCCCTTTACAATCCGACCGTGCTGGACCATTTCCTCAACCCGCGCAACGTCGGCGATCTCCCGCACCCCGACGCCCTCGGCCAGGCCGGCGAACCTGCCTGCGGCGACACCATGCGCCTCACCCTTCGCATCCAGCGCGGCAAAATCATTGATGCCCGCTTCCGCGTCTTCGGCTGCGCCGCCGCCATTGCCAGCTCCAGCATGGCGACCCAACTCCTCAAAGGAAAAACCCTCGCCCAAGCCCGCCGTTTCACCAACCGGCAAATCGTCACCGCCCTCGGCGGCCTGCCCCCCGCCAAAATCCAATGCTCCGTCCTCGCCGCCCAAGCCCTGCAAGCCGCCCTCCAAGACTACGACACCAGGCATCCCGCCACGCGCACTCCCCGCCGCTCCAAATCTTAATCTTAATCCTAATCTCATTCCCACCTCCATGCCCCAAGTCTATCTCGACCACCAATCCGCCACCCCCGTCCTCCCCGAAGTCCTCGAAGCCATGCGGCCCTGGTTCACCGACTTCTTCGGCAACCCCTCCTCCCTGCACCGCCACGGCCTCCTCGCCCGCGACGCCATCGCCAAGGCTCGCGAACAAATCGCCGCCTTCATCAATGCCGAATCCCCCGAAGAAATCATCTTCACCTCCGACGGCACCGAATCCGCCAACCTCGCCGTCAAAGGCACCGCCGCCGCCCGCCAGCGCGACGGCAACCACATCATCATCACCGCCACCGAACACCCCTCAATCATTGCCTCCGTCGAAAACCTCCAAGCCGGCGGCATCACCTCCTCCCGCGTCCCCGTTGACACCACCGGAATCGTGGACCCGGAAGAAATCATCGCCGCCACCACCGGCAACACCATCCTAATCGCCGTCCATCACGCCAACCACGAAATAGGCGCAATCCAGCCCCTCGCCCAAATCGGCCAAATCGCCCGCCAACGCGCCATCACCTTCTTCGTGGACGCCGAAGCCTCCGCGGGCTGGCTCCCCATAGACGTCCGAGCATGGGGCGCCGGCCTCGTTTCCTTCTCCCCCCACCGCTTCTACGGCCCCAAAGGCGTTGGCATCCTCTACAAAAACTGCCGCACCCGCCTCTCCCCCATCCTTCACGGCGGCGACCAGGAAAACGGCCTTCGCCCCGGCGTCGAAAACGTCCCCGCCATAGTCGGTGCCGGCCTCGCCGCCGAAATCGCCGCCCGCGAAATGGAGCGCCGCCACGCCCATTGCTCCAAACTGCAATCCCGTCTCTGGGACGCCCTCCGCGCCAAAATCCCAGACCTCAAACTCAATGGTCCCGCCCCCGGCTCCATGCGCCATCCCGCCAACCTCAACATCTCCGCAAAAGACACCGAAGGCGAAGCCCAACTCCTCCTCTGCGACATGCGCGGCATCGCTGTGGCCAGCGGTTCCAGTTGCGTCACCCGCTCCAAAAAAATCTCCCACGTCCTTGCCGCCATCGGCCTCGACCCCGCATTAGCCCGTGCCAACATCATCATGTCCTTGGGCCAGGCCACCACCGAGGAAGACATAGACTACGTAATCCAAACCTACCCCGAAATAATATCTAAACTCCGCTCCCTCTCCCTGTAGCGGCGGTCTATGACCACCGCTGAAGAGTCCTCAATCCCAAGGGGATTGAATCATCCAGCCCAGGGTTGGCCGATTCACAGAGGCCTACCCTGGGGAACAACATTGGAGTTGATCAACCCTGAAAGGGTTGAATCTCAGCGCCTTATAGTGCAGTCCATCAGAATCGCGCATTTCCGCTGGAATTTCACTCCCGACGGAGACGGGGCTTATCAACGCAAAGTCGCAATGTCGCAAAGCCGCAATGAGTTTCTTCCATCTTTGCCTTGACGACTTCGCGTTAATTTCTCTTTCTTATCCGTGAAATCCATGACCCGTTTTCCTGTCAATTACAACAATTCCACCCTTGCGTTTCACTCCCAATGCCTTAATCTCTCCTTTGGAATGAATGAGCGAGCTTCAAACACGCCAAACCGGAAGCGCATCATCTTATCTCTGGGTCCACAATTTCAGCGCTCTTCGTCCCTTCTGGCAGTCGCGTTGCTCATCCTCTCCAGCGGCATTTCCTGGACGTCGATGCCTGTGTGGTATGAGGATGCAACCGTAGTGGATCGTTCCGACTTGATTGTCGTTGGGCATCTGAAGGAAAACTCCATTGGATACCTCGCGCACCCAAACACCGCCGCGGAAGACCAAATTCTTATGGGGTATTCGCAACAGTCGGGAATCTCCAACGCGGCGCCGTACCCGTTGAGATGGGAGCATCCCGCGATCCTCGTCATCTCGGAGGTCATCAAGGGAAAATCCACCAACCATGAAATTCCGATCATTATTGGCCAGGGTTTGGATGTTGTCTATGGTCGGGATGCGAGAGACGATGAAATGGAGGGGTTCAATCCTGCCTCCCGAAAGGACTATCCGAAGAACTTCGTTCGGCTGTTCGAGAAGCAGTACAGCTCGATGATTTGGCCCGACCTGCCTGTTGTAGATGATGCCCTCAAGGACTATGTTTGGTTTCTGAGCCGCGGGGGTGGCGCTGGAACAATGGGCGACACAAACGCCCTGGGTGTCATGTGCCGGCAGGATATCCAGCCCGAAGCGATGAAAGGATATTTTGAAGCCTATTTGTCTGACCACCGTGAAGAGGCCGTCAAGGCTTATGCGGATGAGCATCCAGAGGTCGCGTTTAGAGCGCAACGCTGGTTGGACCGACTGGCGACAACCAGGGAATGGGAGGGCGTAAAGGCGATCAAAGATCCGCAGGCCAAGGCCAGGGCGATGGCGACCTATATGCGGGAGACAACAGCGCCCAAAGGGGCCGGTATGTTATACACCGAACTGCGGGAGGAGGTGCCCAAGCTGGGGGCCGACGCCGTCCCGGAGTTGATCGAAGTCCTTCGCGCCGGAATGACCAACGGCGAGGACCTGAATCTTCCGGTGCTGATACTCTACGGAATCGGGAAACCGGCAGCACCCGCAGTGCCGGTGTTGTGCGAGTTGCTCCAAAACCCTGGCAAGACGGCTCAATATTACATCTGCAGCGCATTGAAGTCGGCCGAGGATCCGAAAGCGATCCCCTTTGTGCGCCCCATTCTTAAGCTGCCCGACATGCAGGCGGCGACCGAAGCCGCAGTCGCGTTGGAAGCGATGGGAGACAAGGACTCTTTCGACGCAATCGCGGCGCTGTTGCCTCACTTGAAACCTGTAAGAAGCAGCATGGACGAGATGCACTTGCGTGAACTGCTCAAGGTCCTTCACAGCATGGATAAAGAACGGGCAGCCCCGATTGTGAAACGGTATCTGGACGACCCGGATATGGCAGAAAGCCGGGATTTCTTGAACCCGGGAAACTGACCTTCCGAGCTCCCCACTTCTCCGCCATTGCCCGCCTCTGCCCGTTCTTATTTCAGTTTGGGTTTTCAAGCTGCCGCTTTGGGGGACTCGGCGAGCGGTCCGACAGCAATTCCCATAAAAACGCCAGCCCAAATCCCAACACCACTCCGCCTGCCGTTATGCCGAACTCCAACTTGTAGGACTTCACGGAATCGGCAGCCGGAGGCGACGGGTTCTGAATGACCGAGATGTTCGCACCCCGGTACTTTTCCGCCGGGCCTTGTATTTTGATCTCGTACATCGTGGTCGCGACCTTGTTGAGCGCGCTCTCCTGAATCGCCTTGACTCTCTCCAGATCCCCCATCACCTGTTCCAGACGATTCAGATTGGTGCCCCGCGCCTCAAATAATTGCAGCAGGGTCGCGTACTCATTGGTCTTGGCCTTAAGCCCCTCAATCCGGGTCAACTCACTTTGGTATGCCGCCTCCACGCCAAAGGTGCTGGCGCGGGCGCCGGAGACCGTTAGCTCCACGGCATTCGACGCCGCCAACAGGCCGGGGTTTTCGTCCTCCAGCGTCCTCAGTTTCTCTCTGGCAACTTGAATCTCCATCAAATTGGTCTGAACCGCCAAGTTATTGGTGGTAAAACGGGACTGGAGAGCCAATTGCCTGTTTTCAAGCTCCGTTAATTTCCTCTTGGCTTCCTGATACTCGTTCAGGGTATCTTCGGATGGCGCGGCTGTCACGGGCGCGGCGGCGGCATTGGTGGTCGGAACTCGGTTGATGGCGGCCAATAAACTCCGCAGCCAATTGGCCCGCGCCAGGCCTTCCTGCAAGTCAGCCACGGCCGTCAGATTCTCCTGCTCAATCTGCCCCTGCCGCTGTTTGAAAGCCTCCTCCTCTTGTTGAACGGCCCCGACAATGCCCATGCTAGTTTTCAAATATCTTATTTTGTCTTCCGTCTGCACCAGGTCCTGCTGCCGGAAAGCGTAATCCCGTGCCAGATCCTCGTCGGTCGGCGGCAGATGTATCCTCACATGAGTGTCAATGTAATTGCTGATCACCAGGTCCAGCACCGGCTGCACAATCTCCGCCACACGGCTCGAGTAGGTCACCACTATGATCTGGCTGTGCTGCGGCGACTGCACCGTCAGGTTCATTTGTATGAACTGCGCCGCCACGTCCTCGGTGGCATTGGTTCCCATCCCATATTTGGCCATGATCTTCGCCGGCGTCATGATCCTCGCCACCTTCTTCAGGTTGTCCAAACTCCTCAATATCTCCACCTCCGACTCGATGACATTACCCGGATTCCCAGTCGGTATCACATTGAGACCTTGCTCACTCGCGGGTAGATTTTCAACGATGTAGGGGATGTACAGCTCGGCCGTCGAAGAGTAGGTTGGCTTCCAGTTGGCATAGGTGATGCCGGCGAGGACGAAGCCGCAAAGGGAGCACACAAGGATCACCCACTTGCGCCGGAACACTATATTATAGATGTTCCACCGGTTCATCCTCGGTCGAGGCGGCGCGACTGTATCTTCTTGATTCATAACATTGTAGGATAGGGTTTGAAGTGACCATGTTGATTTTTCATGCGGTCCTCTCAGTTTTCAGAATCCGTTGTCTCAATTCTTCCAGCTTCCTTCCCGGTTGCCGGCTCATGCGGCCCACCGCTTGCGTCACCCGCGCACAGTGCCCCATCCCCAACTCTCTCCAATCCAGCGCGCTTTCGCAACGTGCCGCGAGTTTGTGCCGTCGGCCCCGCCTTGTCAAGCAAGATCGCGGCAAATCCCCCTTCAGCCTTTCAGCTTTTGAGCTTTTCAGCGTTTCAGCATTTGTCGTTTGGCAGCCAAACCGCCCTTTCCCCCAATCTATTTTCATTTCTGTACATGTGTAAAATCTGTACCCACCCCTCCTAACTCCCGTATTCACAACGGTTTAGCGGGGGTCCGAACCCCGTTTTTTGACCCAAAAATCGTCCGTACCGTACGGAGACGTCTTTTCCTATACCATGCTATGATTGCGCCATGAAGAATAGTGAAGTTAGAATAGTCCCGATAGCGGCGGTCCGCGACCGCCGCCGAACAGACCCAAAGAACCCAACCGAGTGTTCAATATTAGCGGCTTTCGTGAGAAAGCCTCAAATGGATCTCTTCACCCCAACCCTCCATTCACCCCGTCAATCAAGCCTAATCAAGCCTAATCAAGCCATTTCGTGCCTCGACACGATCCAATCCCAGCCTGCGGCTCCGTCCATGCCGTCCACCAACGTCCATCAAATCCGCAATCCGCAATCCGCAATTCCACCTAATTCCACTTGGTTCCACTTAATTCCACTTAATTCCACTTCCTGCGCGCCCTGGGGGTATGAAACTCGGAATAGCAGTGCTTAGGTCGGTTCGAGCCGGACGGCTTCCAGCATCCCCAAATAAGGGCTTGACAAAAATTAGAAGCTATTGTGCAATTGTATGCGTCAGAAACTAATTGATATGAAGCCCGATCCCAGTTTGCAATGAGCGACCCGAATCCTGAACCAATTGCCATTGACCGCCCCCGCATGGACGCCGACATCGTTTGCGTCGGCTTCGGCCCGGCCACGGCGGGCTTCCTGTTCACGCTATCCAAACAGCTCGCCAACGCCGACGGCACTCCCGCCGTGGAAAGCGCCGCCGCGCCCGGCCTGCCGCTCCAGGTCCTTTGCTACGAGCGCGCCGACGACATCGGCTTCGGCGTTTCCGGCGTTGTCACCAAAGCGCGCGCTTTGCGGGCGAGCATTCCCGATCTCGAAAATGCCGGCATTCCAATGGCCGCACCGGTCGGCGAGGAAAAAGTGCTCTACCTGCTCGACCCCATTGGCGCGAGCCGCCGTTCAACCGCGTTGCGTCTGGCCGATTCCTTGATTCGCGCCGCACAGTTCGCGCTTCCCGTCGAGAACTACGCGCTCAATCTGCCGTGGACTCCCGCCTTCCTCCACAAGGGCGGCGGCATGGTGCTTTGGCTGGGACAGTTCATGCAATGGGTTGGCGCGCAGGCCCAAAGCACCGGCGCGGTTCAAATCTGGCCCGGCACGCCCGTCGCGCAGGCGCTCGTCGAAAACGGAAAAGTCGCCGGTGTCCGCCTGCTCGATCAAGGCGTGACCAAACAAGGCGCACCCGCCGAGGGCTTCACGCCGGGCATGGACATTCACGCCGCGCTCACCGTCGTGGGGGACGGCCCGGTCGGCGCGGTCGGACGGCAACTGGACGACCTTTTCGGTTTGCCGGAAAACCACCACATCCGCGATTGGGCCGTGGGCATGAAGTTCGTCGTGGATTTGCCGGAGGATACCCCGCTCAAACCGGGCACGGTTCTCCACACCTTCGGCTACCCTGAGCCGGAGATTTTCGGTTTCCTCTACGTCCATCCCGGCCGCGTCGCTTCGCTGGGCATCTTCGTCCCCTCGTGGTTCGACAGCCCGGTTCGCACGGCCTACCGATACCTCCAGCATTGGATGACGCACCCGTATCTCTGGCGCTTTCTCAAAGGCGGCAAACTCCGCTCCTGGGGCGCGAAGACTCTCGGAGAATCAGGCCGCCGCGGCGAGCCGCAACTGGCCGCCGACGGCTGCGCGCGCATCGGCGAAGGCAGCGGCACCACCAACGTCCTCACCGGCTCCGGCGTGGACGAAGCCTGGGCCACGGGAACGCAACTGGCCGACGCCGTGCTCGAATTGCTCAAGGCGAAAAAGCCATTCACCAAGGAAAACCTCGAAGCCACTTACGTCCGCCGCCGCCGCGAAAGCTGGCTCGAACAAGAATCCCGCGCCGCCGAAAAATCGCGCGATGGCTTCCAGCATGGCGTTGTCACCGGCATGATCGGCATGGCGCTGGCCGGATTGAGCGGCGGCCGTCTTGCGCTGCCCGGCGGCTCAAAGCGCCCGTGGGAACGCATTCCCGCGCTGGAAGAGTATTATCGCGGACGCATTCCGGCCGACGAAGCGCGGAAGATTCGCGACGACTGTTACGCTCGCGGCGTCTCCGCTCACGCGGCGCTTATGGAACGCGCCGGCTGGCCGGCGATCCCTTACGACGGCCAATTGCTCGTCTCGCACCAGGACGCCCTGCTCCTCGGCGGCAAAGCCCAGGCGCCCGCCGGCTACGCCGACCATGTGGCGTTTGTATTTCCCAACGAATGCCGCCGTTGCGGCACCAAGCTGTGCGTCGAAGTCTGCTCCGGCCAGGCCATCACTCCCGGCGAAAATGGCGTGCCGAATTTCGACCGCGAAAAATGCGTTCACTGCGGCGCCTGCCTGTGGAACTGCGCGACCGCCTCGCCGGAAAACCCGGAGCACGGCGCCGCCGCCTTTCGCCCCGGCACGGGCGGCTTGCACTCGTCGGAGAACTGAACCCTAAAGAGCAGTTGACATTATATCATATAGGATATACAATGATTTTGTTACTTGGCTGTGTCCGCCTGGAAAACGGGCGGTGTCCGTTTCTTGACGGCTTGGAAGATCTGCCGGAGAAAGATCAGGCAAAACTGATGGCATGGGCCAAACGCCTGGCCGCGCACGAAGAGTTGCGTCGGCCACCGTATGCGAAGCATCTGGACGCCGGCATATTTGAACTGCGGCTTTCTCTGAGGGCCGGTGAGCATCGGTCGTTCTTTTTCTATTGCCGGGGCGATCGCCTGATCTTCACTCATGGTTATTTGAAAAAGACAGACAAGACATCGCCCGTTGAAATCGTCCGGGCCAAAAGAATGCGAGATTATTATGAAAACTGCGAACCACCGCCGCACGCCGGCATCGAATAACCGGGCGCATGCGGCCATTGACGACTGCCTGAAACGCAAGCTGCAAAACCCGGAATTTCGCGCTGCTTACGAGGCCGAAGACGCGCGCATCGAACTGGTGCTCCAAATCATCAAGCTGCGCGAGAAACGCGGGATGACACAGTCCGACCTGGCCAAAGCCATCGGCACGCGGCAGGCCAACGTCAGCCGTCTGGAACGCTTTGACGCAAACTTGACGCTTGGCACCCTGGAAAAAGTGGCCCTGGCATTGGGCGCGAACCTGCGGATTGACCTGGAACCGGAAACGCCATGAACCAAGAGGTTGAACCGCCGGCGTAATTGTGGGATTATTGCACCATGACAGTGATTGCTGACAGCAAGAAGCGGGTGGTAATGCCGGGCGCCCTACCGGGCGATGTGTTTGACTGCCAGGACGAAGGCAATGGCCATTTCGTTTTGGTCCGACTGGGCAAGCCTGATGCGCCGGAGAAAAAAACGCGGGCCGAGGTGTTGGCTGCAATTAAAGCAAGCAAGATGAGACCCATGATGATGTGGGAAGAACTCCGGGCCATGACTAGGGAACCATGATTCTGTTTGACACAAACGTGAACATCTCCATCGTCCTCGCTCATCCGAATCCGGGAAGTTTCAACCACGCCATCGCCAACGCGGCGGCGGAAGCGCTTCGGAAGAACGGCCACAAAGTCGCCCTCCACGATCTTTGCCAGGAACAATTCCCGCCGCTGCTTCCCGCCGCAGAATTGCAGGCAGACGCGAAGCTGGAGCCGGTCATCGCCTCCCATTGCAAGGAGATAGTCGCCGCCGATGGCATCATCATCGTCCATCCCAACTGGTGGGGCATGCCCCCGGCGATCCTCAAGGGCTGGATTGACCGCGTGTTGCGGATGGGCATCGCCTATCGTTTTGAGGCCAATGACAAAGGCGAAGGCGTCCCCGTCGGCCTGCTCCGGGCGAAGGCCGCGATTGTCTTCAACACCGCCAACACTCCTGACGACCGCGAGCGCGCCATATTCGGCGACCCGCTGGAAAATATCTGGAAGAAGTGTGTGTTTGACTTTTGTGGCGTGCGCAACGTGCATCGCCGGACCTTCTCGGTCGTCATCACCAGCACCCCGCGCCAGCGCGCCGAATGGCTTCAGGAAGCCGCCCAAACCGCCGCCCGCCTTTTTCCCGCCGCGCGCCCGTAGAGCCGAATTCTTGGACCGAATGAAACGGAAACAGGGAGAGAACCCTGATCTCCTCGTTCGCTCCTGTTCATCACCCCATCACTCCGCGAACCCACTATTCCATCACTCCAGTGCAGAATTGTCTTGCTGTTTTGCGCCTTTTTGCGCCTCTTTGCGGCCTCTTGATTTATGAGCACAGCCTATCAAATCGTCGTCTGCGGCGGCATTGTGCCGGACCCGCTCCAAACCCTGGAGCCGGCGACCGGCCCGGCCGGCCCCGCGTTGAAAAATGAAATGATGCTCCCCGCGATCCTCGATCCGTGGGCAGCCCACGCGCTTTACGAAGCGGCCAACCTCGCCCGGAACGTCCCCGGTAGCAAGGTCTGGCTCGTCAGCCTCGGCCCCAAGGCCAAGCTCCAGCAGGTGATGATGACCGTCGCGCAAAAAGTGCCCTTTGAACTTGTGGCACTCGACAGTCCCGGCGGCGGATTCACTGAGGCCGCTGAAGTCGCCGCCGCGCTGGCCGGCGCCACCCAGGCCATCCCCGGCCTCGACAAATCCAGGCTGCTGCTCTTCGGCGGCTGGGAATCCGCCTCGCGCGGCGCGGGTGCGACGTTGCAAATGGCCGGCGAGCGTCTCGGCATCACCGACCAATTCCAAGGGGTGGACGAACTGAAGGTCAACCCTGACGGTTCGCTGGAAATCCTCGAGCGCATCGAAGGCGGGCGGCATCAGTTGTCGCGGTGCGCCGGGCCGCCGGCGGTGCTGGGTTGGGCCACGGGCAATTTGCCCGAGCCGAAGAACAATCCCCAGGTCGGGATGGCCAACATGCGCGCCGTCATGCCCGCGCTGCAAAAGGCCGCCCCGGTGAAACTCGCGGGGGAAGGACTGGCCTTCCTAAGCGTGTCCCTTCCCAAACAGCTTCGCGCCACGCAAATCGTCAAAGACAAATCCCCTGACGACATCGCCAAAGAAATCATCGAGTGGATCAGGAAATGAAAACGAACGGAGTGATGGAGTGATGAGGCTCCGTTTCTTTAACCCAGCACTCCAATAATCCAACACTCCAGCACTCCAGCTCTGCGCACACCATGGAAACAATTCTTCTCCTTGCCCACCCCGAAGCCGGCGGCGCGCTCGCCAAATCAGCCCGCGAGGCATTGCACGCCGCCCGCGCCTTGAACAAAGCCATCCCCGGCTCCAGCCTTGTCGTCGGCCTGGCTGGCGAAAGCGTTCAAGCGGCAGCGGACTCTATCGCGGCCTGTCCCGCCACGAAGTATTACGGCGTCGCGGGCGCGGATTTTGGCCCGTCGCGCTATTCCACCGACGCGGCGGCGGCGGAAGCGCTGTGCAAAGCGGCGGGTGCCACCATCGTCGTCGCCCCCGCAACCTCGCGCTGGAACCGCGTTCTCCCCGGCGTCTCCCAACGCCTCGGCGGACGCGTGGATTGCCACGTCACCGGCATCGCCGACGCCGCCGGCAAACCCGCCATCAACCGCTGGTATTATCGCCAGCGCATGGAGGCTTCGCTCACCCGTGCGCAGCGTCCGTGGTTCCTGCTCATTGACCCCGGCAGCCAGACGGCGTGCGATTGCGGCGCGGGCGCCGCGGCAGTTGAAATGGTTGCGGCGCAACCGGCGCAAGGCGGCCCACGCACAACGGTGCTGGGCATCCGCGAGCCGAAGGCCGACGCGCAAACGATCCGTCCCGACTCGCCCCTGCTGTTCGTCACCGGCGCGGGCTGGACCAAGAAGCAGGCCGATGGCCTGACGCATGTTCCCGAGGCGGAGAAGTTGATCCTCGGTTTTCTCAAGCTGACCCGCGCCTCGCTGGGCAGCAGCAAATCACTCGTGGATTTGGGGGGCGAAGGCCAGGCGGTGCTGCCCTTCCTGTCGCATCTGAACCAGATCGGTCAGACCGGCGCGACCCCGCGACACGCCAAGGGCTTGAGCACCTGCTGCCACGGCGAAGAGCCGCACACCGTCGGGTGGCGTTTCATTGGAGAACGCCGCGCCATCAGTCTCGACCCCAACTGCGGCTGGGCGCGCGGCAAAGCCGACGTGCTTTATGTGGCCGACGCCTTTGCGGTGATTGCGAAAGTCAACGAGCTGCTGGCGGGCAATCCATGAAAAAACAAACAGGGCGCCCGAGAGCGCCCTGTTTGTCTTGTTGTTCCTTCATGCCGGGCGCGGTTGCGCCGGACAGAAGGCAGGGTTGGTGTTAGCCTTCGGAAAGGAAATAATGGAAATCAGATATGACTCAGGCGCATCGCTGTCGCAAAAAAGTTCTTCATCGCCGTATCAATTCAAGCCGGTGTGGGTGCCCGCGCAGGCCGCAATCGAGACAAAACCCAAACCACCATGCCGGCTCGTAGAAAAGGCAGGGCGCGCCCAAGACGCGCCCTGGTCGCAGTTATTTAATCCAGTAAACTCAGGAGGATCGAGTTGTGGCGTGGCCTGGATGTGCAGTTGTCTGAGAAGAAATTGTGTGTTTGGGGCAGTGCTCCCGCGCGCGCGCCGCCACTTTTGCGCGCCTAGCTGCTCCAGGTTCACTGCTGCGATGCTTCTCATTTACAATGTCAGCATCGCTTAAAGCCCGGCGGGCCGCTTCCCGGATTTTGGTAAAAACACACCCGATTTTGCACAGGCTCCCAGGCGGTTCTGTAACTCTCTTTGAGTGCATCCAAGAGTGCTTTCTCTATGATCTGCGCACCTCGGGCAACATTCTCCCAATCGTCCGGCCAAATGACAAATGACAAATTCTCAATGGCAAATTTTCATTCGATGGACCCGCTCGATTGCGGCCTGCCGAGTTTTCCATCGAAAAGCCCCGATCGCGCCCCCGCAACCGGAGCAAGAAATGTCAAATATAACGCAAAAATGGGGAAGCGCGCCCGCTGTTTTGGATTCACACTGCTGATGTACACCATTCTTATGCGACGAGATGATCGAACCGGGGTTCTAGTGGCGGGAGCAGGTCCAGTGGGGATGTTCACCGCGCTCCGCCTGGCGCTAGCTGGCGTTGCCGTCCAGGTCATTGACCAGGAGTCCCGCACCGCCGGGCGCAGCTTCGCCTGCGCTTTGCACCCGCGCACGCTGCAATTGCTCGACGAGGTGGGCGCGGCCATCGAGGCGGTCCAGCTTGGCCGGCGAATCGAAACGGTCGCTTTTTACGAAGGCGGCGCTCGCTGCGCCGAAGTCAAGCTCTCCGCCCTGCCGGGGCCGTTCCCCTTTGTGCTCGTTCTGGCGCAAAGCGCCCTCGAAGACCTGCTGGAAAGAAAGCTCCGCGAGCAGCATGGCGTCAAGGTCCATTGGAATCACCGCCTCGCGGATTTGCAGATAAGGGACGGCGCCGCCTTCGCCGGCATCGAAGAGATGGCCCTTGCCGGCAAAGGCTACATCGTGCCGGATTTTGAGTTGCAGGTCAAAAGAACCCTGTCCGTCCGCGCTGATTTCGTCGTGGGCGCCGACGGCCAGAACTCCGTCGTCCGCCAGCGCCTCGGCATCGCCTCCGACCAAGTGGGGGAGCCGGAGCTGTTCACGGTCTACGAACTCGAAACCGAGTCCGCCCTCGCGCCGGAAATGAGAATCGTCCTGGACCCCCAAACCGTCAGCGTTTTGTGGCCCTTCGCGGAAAATAAGTGCCGCTGGAGTTTCCAATGGCCGCAGGCGGACGCTCCCTCCGAATTCCCCCTGAAAGATCGGAACCGCTTCACGATCTCCGAATCCCCCGGCGGCAACGATAGCCGCCATCAATTGCAACAACTCCTGGCCGTGCGCGCGCCGTGGTTCCAGGCTGGCATCAAGGACGCCGGCTGGGGCACGGTCATTCAGTTCGAGCATCGTCTCGCCCGCCAATTCGGCCGGGACCGCGCATGGCTGGCGGGCGACGCCGCGCATCAGACCGGACCGGTCGGCGCGCAGAGCATGAACCTGGGGATGCGCGAAGCGGCCGATCTGGCGGCAAGACTGGCGCGAATTTTGGGGGAAGACGGCCCCCCGTCCCTGCTCGAAGCCTACAACCTGGAATACCGCGCCGAATGGGAGCAACTGCTGGGCCTGAAAGGCGGCGTCAAAGCCGACCCCGCCGCCGGCGCGTGGGTGCGCGAGCGCCGCGCGAGGCCCCTCCCCTGCCTCCCGGCCTCCGGCAGCGAGCTGGGCCTGCTCTTGTCCCAGTTGGGGCTGGAATGGGAGCGCCCCGCCCCTCACGCCGCCGCCGGCCCGCAGGGCGCGCAATGATGACCGTTGCCCCTTAAATGAGAAGTGTTTATCAAGCGTATTGCAAGACACAGCCGGGTTTCCGGCCGCGCGTTCAAAGGCGCCCGGCCCGCGCGGGCTGAAACCGTGCCGGCAATCAGGGCCAAAAATGGCCGGTAAATGCCAAGGATGGTGTGGCGGCTGCCGCCTCTCCGCCTTAAATTGCATTAGAGCAAATTATGTCCTCGAAACTGTGCGAATCGGAAGAAGCCAGGGAATTGCGCCCGCCGCAAGCCGTAACGGCGTCGGGAGCTGCGCGCAATTTCCTCGGCAACCGGTTTGTCTATCTTAAGATCTCAGACCGGGGGCGCGGCCTTTCCATCGGCCTGAACCTGAACCCGGACAAGATCTGCAACTTCAATTGCGTCTATTGCGACGTCAGCCGCGAGGCCCCGCCGCCCGGAAGCCACCTGGACGTTGACGTCATGGCGGCAGAATTGGAGAAAACCCTGGGGCTGGTCCATTCGGGGCAACTTCGCCAGCAGCCGCGTTACGCCGCCTTAAGCTCCGACTTGCTCCGCCTTCGCCATGTGGCTTTCAGCGGCGACGGGGAACCTACCTTGTGTGCCAAGTTCGCCGACGCCGTCCAGGAGGCAGTCCATGTGCGCGCGCGCAAGGTGTTCCCATTCTTCAAGCTGGTCCTCGTCACCAATGGCAGCAACCTCGATTCGGAATCCGTCAAGGATGCCCTGCGGTTCTTTACCGGCGACGACGAAATCTGGATCAAGCTCGACGCCGGCACGCAGGATCACATGGACCGGATCAACCGGAGCAAAATCCCCCTGGACAAGATCATGGAGAATGCCTGGCTCATCGGCCGCAAACGGCCCATCATTATCCAAAGCATGTTCCCCCTTCTCAACGGATGGGAACCGCTTCCGGAAGAGATTGACGAATACGTCCATCGCCTCCGCGAACTCAAGGATGGCGGCGCCATGATTTCCCAGGTCCAGGTCTTTTCTGCGGCACGGCCCGCCAGACAGCCGGATTGCGGACACATTCCCCTTCACAGTCTGACCCGCATCTGCCGCCAAATCAAAACCGAGACCGGATTAACAGCTGAGGCCTTTTGACCCTGAACTGGCCCGCGAAAGCCTCTCAATCCGAAATCAACTGTCCCCGGTAATCGCTGGGCGATTGTCCCAATATCTTCTTAAACACCCGGTTGAAGTGCGTCAATGATTGGAAGCCCACTTCGTAGGCGATTTCACTGATGCGCAGATTGCGGTTGAGCAGCAGATTCTTGGCCTTTTCCACCCGGATCCGCGACATGTAGTCCGTGAAATTCAGCCCCGTTGACTTCTTGAACATCTTGCAGAAATAAAAGACGCTGGTGTTAACCGACCTGGCCACCTGGCCCAGCGATAGGTCCTCAGTCTGGTTCTCGTGGATATACTGCCGGGCGCGCGTGATGACCGGCGGCTCCGCGTTTTCGCGCTGGATCAAAATCTGGTTGCTCACCATCGAAATATGCTGCGCAAAAATTGACAGCAGCTTCACCGCCCCGTCGTGCTGCCGGGGTGAGAGGACTCTCGTGCCAAAATAGGCCCGCTTTAGCTGGTCCCCTTCAGTCTCCATCCCCCATTCGGCCATCAGCCTCACGCTGCGCCGGTACTGGGCTTCCGTCGGTTTCTTGCGGAATATCTGGCCCGTTTGCAAAAACCCCACCAGCCGGTCCCCCGTCCGAACCGGCACCGCCGTGTCGCATAACCCGAGCGCGCACGTCAGACTTTGCGCTCCGTGCCGGGCGTTGTCTGACAGCCGTTGTTGCAGCCGCAGGCACGAGGCGCAGGACCCGCTCTTGTCCGCCATCATCGCGCACAACGGATTCTCATGCCGCTTGCCCCGATGAGGCAACTGCCACGAATCCACCGACCGCAACGAAACCGGCAGCCCTGTCGTGTCACTGAACGCCCGTTCATATTCCCGGTAAATCGTCGAATTGCCCAGCGACAGAACCAGTTCCGCCCCATCCCGCGCAAGATCATTGCGCCGGCTGGCCCTGATCGCCTGAATTTGAGCAAAATCCGATTTCATTCGAGCAAAATACGCGAAGTCAGCGGCACCTACAATCAAATTCAAACCCAACCCGCCCCGCCGAAAATAATTATCCGGATTGAGATGAAACGTCGCGGCGGAACTTTGCGATTTGCAGTTTTCGCCCTGATCTTGTAGGGTGCATCATCTTGAATAAACCGTTATTGCAATTGGATTTGCCCGGTGTGAAGAAGGTGAAGAGCGGCAAGGTCCGGGAGATATTTGATTTGGGGGACCGGCTGCTGTTTGTCGCCACCGACCGCATTTCGGCTTTTGATTGCGTGATGCCCAACGGCATTCCGCGCAAGGGCGAGGTGCTGACGCAAATGTCTTACTTCTGGTTTGATCTGCTGGCTGGGGTGACGGCGAACCACCTGGCGGCCCGCGCCACCGACCCGCTGCCACCGGAATTGGAGAAGTTCTCCGGCGTGCTTGCTCACCGCAGCATGGTGGTGCAAAAGGCCCGCCCTCTGGCCGTTGAATGTGTGGTGCGCGGTTACCTCACCGGCTCGGGCTGGAAGGATTACCAAAAGACCGGCTGTGTTTGCGGGATCAAGCTGCCAACGGGGCTGCAAGATTCCAGCCGCCTGCCGGCGCCGGTTTTCACGCCGGCGACCAAGGCGGAAACCGGACATGACGAGAACATTTCGTTCGAGGAGGCGTGCCGGATTGTCGGAGACGACTTGGCGGAGAAGGCGCGGGATCTGACCCTGAAAGTGTATTGCCTGGCAGCGGATTTCGCCCTGAAACGCGGGATCATCATTGCAGACACGAAGCTGGAGTTTGGCTTGCATGACGGCAAATTGATATTGATTGACGAAGTGCTGACGCCGGATTCCTCGCGGTTCTGGCCTGCGGAGCTGTACGAACCGGGCCGCAGCCAACCGAGTTTCGACAAGCAGTTCGTACGCGATTATCTGGAGACCCTTTCGTGGAACAAAGAGCCGCCTGCACCCTTCCTGCCGCCGGAAGTGACGGCCAAAACGACGGAGAAATACCTGGAGGCATTCCAGCGGCTGACCGGAAAGTCGCTGTGAGGGGCTGCGAGATGCGCCCATGCAAAATCTTGTTGAAGATTTTTTGTCCTGCCTCCGACAGGAGAAGGGTTGCTCGCCGCAAACGCAAAGGACTTACGCGGCGCTCCTGCTGAATTTCACGGCGTGGGCCGGACGGCGCGGCTTGAAGCATTGGACGGAGGTGACGCTGAACGATCTGATGGCCTTCATGGAGCATGAACGCACGCGCGCGTTGAAGGATGGGCCGGCAGAATCCGGCAAGAAACTCAGTTCGGACACCCTTTACCTGCAAATTGCCGCGCTGCGGGCCTTCTACTCGTTCGCGGAGGCGGAAAAGCACGTCGAGCATAACCTGGGAGAGAACCTCTCGTTCCCGCGGCGGTGGAAGCGGCTGCCGCAGTGGCTTTCGGAGGTGGAAATTAACCGCCTGCTCGCGCCCGAAACGTCCGCAGGGCCGGCCACCCTCTGCGATCAGGCGGTCCTCGAACTGGCTTACGCCTCCGGTTTGCGCTTGGCCGAATTGCGCGGAATCCGCCTGGAGCAGCTTCACTTGGACGCTGGCTTTGTGAGCGTGATTGGCAAAGGCAACAAGGAACGGGTGGTCCCGCTGGGCCGCAAGGCGGCCGCGGCCATTGAGCGTTACCTGGAGGCGGGGCGTCCGAAACTGGTGACGCCGAAGTCGCCGGCCAATTTGTTCCTGACGCGGCGCGGCACGCCATTTGCCGCGGTGACGATGTGGCAGCGCATCAAGAGGCGCGCCGCGCGGGCGGGCTTGAGGCGGAACATCACGCCGCACATGCTGCGCCACAGTTTCGCCACTCACCTGCTGGAACACGGCGCGGACCTCCGCGTGATCCAGGAACTGCTCGGGCACGCCAGCATCGGCACGACCGAAGTATACACCCATCTGGACGGCGGGCGCTTGCGCGAGGTTCACCGCAGATTCCACCCGCGCTCGGAAACCTGATCGCTTGAAATTGTGATGCCGTCGCATCCGGGCCGGCATTGGCGAATTGGGCCGGGGTGTGCTAATGTTGTGGGAAGACGGGAGGCAAGTCGCTCCTCCCGTTCGAGCGGCGGCCCGCCCGCCGGAACAACCTTATCAAATTATGCGCTTCCCAATACCAGAACACGAGGCCGACCGGCTGAACACCTTGCGCGGATACGGGATTCTCGACACTCACCCGGAGGAGTGTTTCGATGACCTGACGCGGCTTGCAGCCTTCATTTGCGATACGCCGATTTCGGTCATGAGCCTGGTGGATGAAGACCGGCAATGGTTCAAGTCGAAAATCGGCATCGAAGCGCACCAGACTCCCCGCGAACATGCGTTTTGCGCACACGCTATTATGTCATCGGAGATGTTTGTGGTGCCGGACGCGAGCCAAGACGCACGGTTTGCAAATAACCCGCTGGTGGTGGGGGAGCCGCACGTCCGATTTTACGCCGCCGCCCCGCTGGCCGCGCCAAACGGACATCATATCGGAGCCTTGTGCGTGATTGACCGGGTGCCCCGGCAACTGAGCCCCGGGCAATTGGTGGCTTTGCGGACGCTGAGCCGGCAAGTGATGGCGCAAGTGGTGCTGGGAAAGAACCTGCACGATTTGCGGGCCGTCTTGAAGGCGCGGGAGGAAGTGGAGCTTGACATGGAGAGATTGATCCGGGACTACCAGGAGGCCAAAACCATGATCCACACTCTCAAAGGCCTGATTCCGATCTGTTACTCATGCAAGAAAGTGCGCGATGACCGGGGCTACTGGGAAAGCGTCGAAGCCTATCTCGCCAACTCGGTGGGTATTGATACGGCCAGCGCCATTTGTCCTGAATGCCTTCAGAAACATTCCGCAGAAGCGCGCGACTCCGAAAATAAAGACGCACACGCCGCATGACGCGGAAGGTTAAGAGACAGGGATTGGGAGCGAGATTAGCCCTGCTTGACGAATTGGACCCCCCGGTCGGACGTTTCGCCTCGGAGAGAAGGGTGGCGGTAGGTGATGGATTCGAACCATCGAAGGCGTAAGCCAGCAGATTTACAGTGTGCTGGATTATGTTGTAAATGAAGCACTTACAATAAAGTGATAGATTTGTGCTTGCTTTCCTTGCGACTTTCTGCCAAATTAGGGCACGTAACAGTCAAAAAGAGAAAGGACAAGAATATGGCAAAGCACAGAACCGGATATTTATTCAAGCGCAACGGCAACTTCTACGTTCAATGGCGGGTCAACGGCAAGCTCTTCTCCAAAGCCCTTCGTGACGACCAGGGCAATCCGATCAGCACCAAGCGCGAAGCGGAAGAAGCGCAACTCAAACTCATGGCCGCTTTCGTAGTGGCCGACGAAGCGACGGCGCTGGAATCCATTGTCGCCAAACTGGACGGTCGCAAAACCGAACTCGCCCGCTTGCAGGACGAACAGAACCCCCCGCTCGCCATTGCAGGCGCGTGGACGGACTATCTCGCCGCACCGAATCGCCCGGACAGTGGCGAATCCACTTTGCGGCAATACGAGTTCCAATACGCCGCCTTCGCCCGATGGATGCAGGAAAAACACCCGGAGATCACCGCCTTGCGCGACGTGACCCGGCAAATCGCAGAGGAATACGCTGCCAGCCTGAACCACGTCAAATTCACGGCAAGCACTTTCAACAAACACATGAACCTCTTGACGCTCGTTTTTCGCGTCCTAAAAAACAAGGCGCGGCTCACGGGCAACCCCTGGGAAGACATCCAGCGCAAGCGGCTGGCGGCGCAGAGCAGGCGGGAATTGACGGTTGACGAACTCCGCAATGTCTGCCAGTCGGCCAAAGGCGAATTGCGTGTCCTGTTGGGCCTGGGCCTCTACAGCGGCTTGCGCCTGGGCGACTGTGCAACACTGCGATGGGCGGAAGTGGACCTGGCTCGCAACATCATCCGCCGTATCCCAAACAAGACCGCCCGCCGCAATCCCAAGCCGGTGATTGTCCCCATCCACCCGCAATTGCACGAAATGCTTGCCAGTCCCGCACCAGAGCAACGCGCCGAATACGTTTTGCCGGAAATCGCAGCCCTTTACACTCGAAGGACGGATATGGTCACGGACATGATTCAAAGGCACTTCAAAACCTGCGGCATCAAGACCTATCAACCCGGAACCGGCCCCGACTCCAAAAGCGGCAAGCGGGCCGTGATTGAAGTCGGATTCCACAGCTTGCGCCACACCTTTGTTTCCCTCTGCCGCGAGAGCAACGCCCCGCTGTCCGTGGTGGAGAGCATCGTTGGTCACAGCAGCCCGGCCATGACGCGGCACTACACGCATGTCGGCGAGTTGGCGGCTGGCCGCGCGGTTGCCTTATTGCCGTCGGTGATGAGTGAAGCCGCGCCAGAGCCGACAAAACGCGGGCAAAGCGAAATCTTGCTCGACCTGCAAACCATTCTCAAAAATATGTCGGCAAAGAACTGGCGCGAGAAAAAGTCTGCGGCGTTGGCAATGCTCGCTGCTGATTAACCGAACCGAGCAACCATGAAGCGGCCCCTCAAAATCCCTTCTCAAACTGACATCAAAGAACAACAAAAGGCGGTTTCAGTTGCCGCTGGTTCAGTCGGGCAAACACCTGTCCCGGAACAAGCCAAGCCTCGGCCAAAAACCGTTGCGCTCAAGAGCGGCAAACTCCCTCAAATCTTCCGCCGCCTTTCAGCCATCGGGTTCAATCGTGCTTCTGACGGGAGATACGTGAACTCAAATCCCGATCTGAACATTCAAGAAATAGCTTGGGAGCCGGACAGGATTGTGGACAACTACGTTTGGCTCTTTGTGACTGCTCGCAGACCTTTTGCCTACGCAGCCGCCGCGATGGAGCGGCTCCGTCAACTTCGGCAAGCACGAGTCGAACTAAAGTTGCGAATGGCGAAAGAATACTGGCTGAAAACGATCCAGCCCTACATCGCCGGGCGAAAGCTGCGAGGCGTTGAACTATTCGTCGCCGAAGATGCTTGGTACTCTCTGCGAACGGCCCAACAAGACACCGCAGACTATAAAGTTTCCGTTGACGCGCTGGTTGACTTCACACAAGAGAAATTTTGGCAGCCAGAGGAATTGTGTCGGGACGAAAATCTGAAACCAGAGACGCTGGCAGCGATAGCCGCTCCGTTGATGCTAAAACCAAAAGCGAAACCGACCCCGTTTGCGGCCATCGGTGTCGCCCACGAATTGCTGATGGCCGCCGAGCGATACCTCAAGTCGCTGCCTGAGCAGAGGACGGGAACATCGCGAGGGTACCACGATCTCGGATTAGCGTTAAGCCCGGTTCCATTCGCGGACATCAAAGCGAGTAACCAGACTAACTCCGGGAAATTACCACTGCTGCCTGGGGTGCATGAGAAAAGCAGGGAATTGAGTCTGCCTGCATTCAGAGCAGCCATAAAGCGCTTCTTTGAAGAAAAAACAAAAAAACCCTCTCAAATCACAGAGGATGAGTGGATACGTGAAGGAGCACGGAACCCCGCGCCTGAAAAGGAAGGAGGACTGGTTCAGCATGGAAGTGGTCATCGGCTGCCTTATCAGGAGTACCTAAGGCAACCTGCCGAAGCGTTAAAGGACGCTCTCCAAGACAATTGGATCGCTCTGCAATCCCTGTGCGATCTGCGCCGACAACGATTTATAAGAAATTGGCAAAAGCAAAGTCGTGCCGGGTCTCAAAAACGACGAAAGACCCAAAATTCTCGCAAGTCGAATTAGACGGCCATCGCCTCCAGCGCCGAAAGCCGCAACACGCCGCAAAGGCGAAACGGCGGCAGGCGGGAAGCTCTTTTTGGTTTCGGGAATCCCCACTGTGGTTGGATTCTGCCGCACTGTGGTTCCCAAAAAGCTCACTGCGGTTCATTTAGTCGCACAGACCTCTTTGCCTCCAAAAAACAGCCCTATTGTAACGCCAGCAAAGGGCGCAAAACGCGCCCAACCAAAAAATATTCTGGCAACCACACTTGACGTAATCAAAGCGGGACTGAAATCAGACCCGACTGTAAGCCCGCGCGACCGAACTAAGATTCTGGCCAATCTCCGTAGTGGCCCGGGTACGGCGACAACCAACTTGACCGATCCCCCTGAAGCCTCGCGGCAGCGCATTCAGCGCATTGTCAGGCGCGCCGAGGCGGCACGACTGTATGGCTGTAGCCTTCGCCTCATGGACAGGTTAGCCGCCCAAGGTGTTTTGAAAAAGGTTCGTCTGCCGGGGAGAAAACGCGGAGCCGGTTTTCTGGAAACCGACCTTTTGGCTGTGATGGCCGGGAAGGAGACCGCGTGAGCGCCGCCAGTGTCCCGCAGTCAACCCCTCGCCCAAGCGGAAACACCTCTGCCCAAGCCAGACCATTTTCGCTCATCAACAGCGATAAAACACCCCGCCTTGTGCCGCCGCCTTCTGGATTCAAAGAGTCCGTGAAGAATCGGCTTGCGGACATAAAGAAACACACCCCGAAGCTGTACCCATTGTTTTTCAAGGTATATGCGGGCCAAACCCCTCTTTCCAGGGCTGTGAAAGCCAAGTGCCTTGATTGCGCCTGTTGGCAGATTGATGAAGTCACGAATTGCACAGTGTTCACCTGTCCGCTGTGGGCGCATCGGCCTTATCAGAAGGAGGCGGAAACGTAAGAAAAATCGCGCCACATCCTGCCCGGATTGAACGGCGCGAAAACTTCTAATTACATGGAAACCATACCAGAATCCCCCCGCCTAAGTCAAACCGAAATCACCCCATCATGGCTTGACTTCGATGTGTCAATCGTCGCCAATGCGCGGAGCACGACAACGGCGAAAATACGTGTCGGTGAGGCGCTTGACCACATCCGAAGCGGCAAGTATCGAGTGGAGATCGAGAACATCCGCAGAACGTATTCCCAAGCGATACACGACGGCCAAGACGCGAAAAGCATCGTCAAACCTCTAAAAAAAGACCTGCCCGCAATCCTGTGGAGTGGACAATTCAGCACCAGAACCAAGGCGGTTCCGCTCCCGCAGAAACTTTTGCAGCACTCCAGCCTTTTGTGCGCCGATTTGGACGATTTACCCGATGATCGCCTGCGGGAAGCCCGCGATAAGTTGAGGGCAAATCCCCATGTGGTTGCCATCTTTCGCTCGCCGACCAACTCCGGGCTGAAAGTTCTTTTTCGCGTACCGGCAGACGTTTCCGCCCACCTTGGCAGTTTTCTCGCTATCGAGAAACATGTCCGCGACTTGACCGGCTGCGAGATTGATGAAGCGTGCAAAGACGTTACGCGCCTCTGCTTTGTCAGCTACGACCCGGAGATATGGACCAGGGACGATGAACCTCAAGAAATTGAAATAGGCGAGTGTACACAGAGGCCACAGACTACCCAAAGTACACATACGGTGTGTGAGGGGGGAGAGGTATCCGCAACACCCAAAGTACCCTCTGTGCCATCTGTACCCTCTATGGCCTCTATATCCTCTGTGTACACCATAGACCAAGCTGTTGAATTGGCACTGCCTCGAAGTAGGCACACCAGCCACCGGCTGTTTTACAAGTTCGCAGGTGCTTTGTGGGCCTACGAGGAAACGACCGGCACAACCATCGCACACGATCAATTGCGGGGCATTTTCCGTCAATGGTACGTCAAGGGCAGACCCTTTTTGAACCCTCAACAACCCGAATCCGAGTATTTTGTAGAGTTTATGGACGCCTGGCGCAATGTTGAACATCCGCTGAGGGAAAATGCCATCGAGAAAGCGTGGAAGATCGCGGTTGCCGGGCCAATACCACCAGAAGCACTTGCTGCCGATCTGCCGAGTCCGAATCTCCGCAGGCTCATTTCGCTGTGTCGGGAGTTGCAACTGCTGCATGGAAGCGAACCCTTCTATCTTTCGCCCTACGTGGTGATGAAACTATTCGAGCAGAACACCGCCAGCACAGCGGCAAAATGGCTTAGTGGACTTTGCGGATTAAAGATTTTGACGATTGTTGTGAAGGGCGACTACAAACAGCGTCGAGCAACGAGTTACCTATTCAACATCCAAAGTCCGCCATGACCAAGACCGCTGCGAGTCGCGGCGACTCCTGGTCTGCTGGATCGGCCTAAGAATGGTGATGGCGATGGCTTCGGCGGCATCATTTGGCCAATAACGAGCAATGGCGCTGGTGCTGGCCGGGCTGGGGCGACAAAGGCGACAGGCTATGACCATTGGCAATGAACACCATGTCCCGATTGTCCGCTTTTTGCCGTTTTCGTTGTCATGTAACCAACTAGGCAAAAAAAACCTTGTTTTCCGCCCTGTTGAGGTGGTGGCTTGGCGCGACGGTATTGCACTCAAGCCAATCGGGGAGCGGGCCGCACTCCCGCCGGGGCTTCGGTCTTTCTGGACGCGGGGCACAGGGGCATACCACAATCACTCCACCGGGCCGGGGCACTGCTGTTTTGGGGCTGAGTCTGCGACGGGGCGGCGGGAGCCGGGCAAGGGGCGGCCCGACATGATCCGCTCTTGTTCCGCCAACCGCGCTTGAGCACTGGCGAGCCGGTCAAGTTTCTGCGGGTCTTTCTCTGTCATCATCATCTCGTCCACCCGGTCAAGCTGGAGCCTCACGCGGGAGAGTCTTGCGCTGACGTAGGAATCTGCCGCTTGAAGCGGGTACATTTGCGGCGGTTGCGGTGAATGATGCCCCGCTGGATTTCCGCTGGCGCTCCGCTGACGGCGTGCGGACTGACTTTTAGCGGCCATTTCACGGGCATTTGCGCTGGTGAAGCGAGCCATGCCAACACAATCGCCCGCATCGTTCTTCCTGTCAATCCTTGGCGACCGCACCGCCGCATTCTAAGAGAAGGACGATGGTTTTCACAGCCGGAACGATTGGGATGACCAATGGAATCCTCTTGCAGCCGCGAAGGTCACTGCCCTGGCGCTGGAAGTGCCAGTCGCGTTTCCACGTCCACTACCTGGGCTTTGGCTGGGCCGAAAGCATTGGCACGGGCCAAAGCCTTAATCCGGCGTAGCGTCTCTTCCGGCAGCCCGGCAATGGTCTGCTGAACCCGAACGTCGTGGCGGTCGCCCCACCGTTCGGGGGCACGATTCTTGAGCCAGAAGATGCACGCCAGGGTGTCAGGAGGAAGGTGTTTCTGGATGGTGGTCAACACAATCCTGCCGTTGATAACGGAGACTTTTGTTTCTGGAATCGTCATCCCAAGTGCCTTCTGGGCCAAACTATCCTCAATTCGCAGCGTCAGCCATGAACGCCCCTTTTTTATGGCGGCAGTAAGTTTCCGATTGTCCACCTTCCACTGCCTTAAAGTTCGTTCAGAAATGCCCAAAGCACCCGCGATCTGAATCATTGTAAGCCCCAGTGCCGCAAGCTTTTGCGCAATTTTCTCAGGTTTGAGAAGTGTCTTTGGCCGTCCGCCATGACCAGGCTTCGGCCCGCGCCTGCCTCGTTCTCGCTTCCGCTGGATAGCTTCTGCAAGTGACTGTGGTTCAAGGTCATTATTTGCGTCGCTCATTTGGATGAATGGCTCCTTGAGTATCCACCCGCTCGCCCGCCCGCGCAAGTTGTTGGAAGCGGATAGGCAATAAATTCGCACCTTCTTTCTTGGGTGGCGTCCAGTTGCATTTCCCGGTTCTCCCACTATTGATTGGCCACTTGGCGCTTCCCGTTTTGCATTCGCGGTTGACATCCCCAGCCCGGCATGGCTCAGTTCACCACATCAGGCATCATTAAACATATCAACATGACTACGCCAGCAGTCCTATTCAAATTGGAGGCCGCCAAAAACGACCCAGCACTTCAAACGCGCGGCGATAGGAAGATTCTCGTCACCGAGATTTACACCGCGAAAGAGGAGGTGGCGACCGAGACTCATTGGAGCCATCAGGCGAGTTCGGGCAAATGTCCGGTGTTGCAGATGAGAGATACGGAGTCTGCCGTGTTCACGCAGGTTGCCAAGCAAACGCGCCATTTCCACAAGATAGGCACAGAGATTTACTTACTTGTGGAAGGCAGAATGACCATCGAAGTTGAGGGGACCGATTACACGTTGACTCCCGGAGACGCGATTGTTGTTTTGCCGGGGGCCTATCACCAGATTCGGCCCGATTGCGAGTTTTTGTGCCGAGTATTCACGGTTAATTGTGGTGGCGGGAAAGACAGATACGAATGAGGCTGATCGAGTCGCCGGAGCCAATCCCGGTTGGCGCTTTCAGTTCCCCATCAGCCGTGGACATCACCGGCCCGGCGTCACAACCGAGGCGGGGAAAGCGGCTTCTGAGCACAACCCCGTATAACACCGTCCGCCGATTCTGAGCGTGAAATCCCAAACCGAAACTTCTATTTGAGGTTCCATAAACCGCTTCGGCAAATCCCGCAACGACGCAGCCGCAATTGAGTGCGACTGGGACCACCGATTTCCTTGTGCGGCAACGGCGGTGATGTTGCCCGCGCAACGAATCGTCAACACCTCGCCATCGAAATAGAATACCACCGGAGCGCCCGCTTCAACCTTTGCCAAATGACCGGCAAGCGTCTTGAATAATAGGCGTGCCCATTCCTTCGTCAGAGAGCAGCGTGGCCGCGCTGTATACGCGGCGCTCTCCCGTTCCCACGGCAAGCTGTTGAGGTGTTTTTGCCCCTCTTCTAACCAAGGGACCGTCTCAGCGGGGTTGAAAACGTGGCTGTAGCCAGCCTGTTCAAGACCCCAGACAAGCCAGGCCACACCCTGCTCGCGCGATTCGACATGACGCGGCATTTCAAAACAGATTTCAGAGATGGTACGGCCTGTCTTTAGCCAACCCGTGAATAAAACAACCTCCTTGAATTGCAAGTTCATCACGCAACTGGCTGACACCTTCACATCGCCGAAGCTGCGACTAAGGCCCGGCCTCACATCGGATATTACTTGTGGGTCAGGAACAAAACCAAGGCTGGGCAACAAATCCCAAGTAGCCACTGGATTTTGCTGGTCAGTTTTCTCTGGTTTGAAGCAGCCGGCGAACTCGGCCATCCGTCGCCATTCGCGGATGAAGCCAACAAAGTCTGCAATCGCTACTTCACGCATCCTCTCTTCAGAATCTCCACAGTCGGTCGGCAGAGGAAAACCCGAATCCTTTCCCTTTTGAATATAGGCATCCGCCAGAGCCTCGGCGACCGCCTCATCTTCTTGTGGGTGTTGAGCCAATACTTCTTCGACGCTGGGCAACTCTGAATCCAGCCAATCACCCGGATCGCCAATACAGTCAAGATTTACGAATCGTCGCCCCGGCCAGTCACCCGGCCAGTGGGGGTACTCGGGGATATTGAGGTCTTCGCGTTCAGGATTCATGGGGAAACGCGCTCACGGAACGGAAAAGGCGCGACTTAAAGCACCCTCACGAGAGGCACCGCGAAGCGCCTTTGAGAGAAGCACGATAAGCCGCGCCCGGCTGGGCGCGTGCTTGGTCGGTTCTCTCTGGTAAAAATTCGCGGTTTTCTCGTGAGACCGTAGCCGTGGCTACGCTAAATTGTTGGCTGGCATCACATAGTTTTTCTGAGTGGTCCTGTTTTATCCCAAATCGGGTGGTCAAACAAGGCATTTCCCGCCCGGATTCCGCCGGAAAATGGCGGGTTCATCCCGGTTTCCGGCAAATCCCCAAGGGGCGGTCGGATCGAACACAGTTGCCCGTTCTTCGATTTCGGCTGCCCTCCAGGCAAATCCCGCGCAGTCCCGATGTCACGCCAAACGCTCGGCGGTTGGAGAAATTCAGTGGCGGGGGCTGGGATCATTCCGCTACTCTGCATTATGGCCATTTCAACCGCGTTCCCATGAGCTTGGTGTTCAAACGAGAGCAGGCACGAGGACACCCGGAACTCAGTTTGCTCGGCTTCAACCTCCGGCAGTTGCTCGAAAATGTGCAGAGCGGTTTCCCCGCGCTCATCTCCAGGCCGCTGGAAGTGTGGATTCAAACCCAACCCACGCTGGCCTGTGTCGTCGAGGATAGCCCGTCAGCCTGCATCCGCCTGCACTCGGTATTGAATCACCCGCAAACCCCCGAACGAGTCGTCGCTTTCATTTTGGAACACGAGCTGTTGCACCTGATCGTTCCGCCGCGCGAAGTAAATAGCGAGAGAAAGTTACACCCGCCTGAGTTTTGGGAAGCCGAAAAAAGGGTTTCCCAAGACCGAGGGCTGGCCTGGGGCTGGATCACGCTCGTTCTTGGCGACTGCTTGAGGCGGGACAAGCGGGCAGAATGCACTTTCGTAAAGGCGAATTGGAAAAGGCTGATGAATAGTGAACGCCCGACGATGGAACGGATCGGGTCAATTATGGAAAGCAGCACAGCTGCGGCTCGCGTGCAGGAGGGGCCTTTGTTGTGACGCGACACTGGCGCAGTCCCGGCCTGGTTGCCCGCCTCTCACACTCGTGTCGCGCCCAAACACCCATCGCCCCACAGCCGACATGCAAGCAATTGGCCGGCCAGAGGAAGCCCGCCAGGGCCGAACCACCATTTTCCCCATTTCGTGCTTTAATCGCAGCCCACACCTGTGGCAATCTCGCCGGTGGGAACCATGAGCGACATCATTGACAACCAAAAGTCGTATCTCGCCGACGCTGTAGGGCCACTGCTGACCCAATCCGACCGCGCCCATTTCGCGGTGGGCTTCTTCTTCCTCAGCGGTTTCAAAGCCATCGCCAAAGAACTGGAAAAAGTCCAGGAATTGCGGCTGCTGATCGGCAACACTTCTGACCGCGCAACAATCGAACAGCTTGCCGAAGGCCACGTTTCCCGCGAAGCCATCGAAGCCAAGCAACGGGAGGGCGAGTTCTTGAATTCCCAACAGCGTGCTAAACTCGTCGCCGAGAGCGAGCGCACCATCCAGGCCCGGTTGGAAAGGCTTGACCAGACGGACGAGGACCAGGCGCTTGTGGAGCAACTGGTACGCCTGATTACGGAAGGGCGGCTGAAAGTGAAGGTGTACACCCGCAGCCGCCTCCACGCCAAAGCCTACATTTTTGACTATCCGCCGGGGCGCTTCGAGCCGGGCATCGGCATCGTTGGAAGCTCAAACCTTTCGATGGCGGGCCTCCGGGACAACACGGAACTCAATGTCGTTGTCCACGGGAAGGGAAACCATGAGCAATTGCATGAATGGTTCAAGAAGCTCTGGGACGAGGCCGAGCCGTTCGCCGCCGAATTGATGAACCAGTTGAAGACCTCTTGGGCGCTGGATGAATCGGTGACGCCGTATGAACTTTACCTCAAAGTCCTGTATCACCTCACGAGGGACCGCTTGGAAGAGCCGGACGTGCCGATGCCAGCCGATTTCCCGCCGCTGGCGGATTTCCAGTGGGCGGCGGTTAAGAGCGCCATCCGAATCTTGAAGCTCCGGCACGGCGTCTTCATCAGCGACGTTGTGGGCTTGGGCAAATCATTCGTGGCCGCGGCATTGCTGAAATGGCTCAAAGTCCGTGAGCGCCAGCGCGCCCTCATCATTTGCCCGACGCCACTGGTCAGAATGTGGCGTGACCGCTTCGTTGACCGTTACGATCTGGGCGCGGAAGTTCTGAGCTTGGGAATGTTGAGCCAGCCAAACTTCGCCTTCGAGGAAGAGCGCTATCAGAATAAGCAGATTGTGCTTTTGGATGAGTCGCACAACTTGCGCCACAGCGATTCTTTGCGGTACGACCGCCTGTACCAATTTCTCCATGCTCTTGGATTGCCGGTGATTCTGTTGACCGCCACGCCGCGCAACAGCCGCGCCAGCGACATTCTCAATCAAATTCGCCTGTTCAATGCCGATGACAAAATTGACCTGGGCGTCGAACCGCGTTCCCTGACCAAGTACTTCAAGCTGGTCGAAAACGACGAGCGCCCGTTGCCGCCGCTGTTGCAACATTTCCTCATCCGCCGGACGCGGAAACACATCCGGGAGCATTGGCCAGACGCAAAAGTGGACGGGCGACCCGTCCGTTTCCCCAACCGCGTTCTCCGTACCATTGACTACAGCATCGAAAAGACCTACGGCGGATTTTACAAGCGGTTGCGGGATTTGATTGAGCCGCCAGAAGCAGAAAAGAGGAAAACCATCGGCATGATCTACGCCCGCTATGGGTTGCACAACTACGTTCTCGATGCCAAAAAGGAGGTTGACCCTTACAATGATTTGGCCCGCGCCGGCCAGCGGCTTCATGGCCTCATGCGGACCCTGCTGTTCAAGCGGTTGGAATCCAGTGTGGTTGCCTTCAAGGAGACCGTGACTCGACTGATCGAGCGTCATAAAATTTTCCTCAACGGGTTGAAGGACGACGCAATTCTTGCTGGCGACAATGTTGAGAATCTGCTCAAGGGCATCGAGGAAGGCGACTCGGAAAAGGCCGACTTGCGCGCCCTACTGGAAAGACTCGCGGAGAAATACGATCCAAAGGACTTCCGGGTGGAGGATTTGCGCCGGGATGTGGAATCAGACCTCGCCACATTGCAGGAGATGGCCAGACACGTTGCGCCGATTACTCCCGAAAACGACGCCAAACTCCAACGGTTGCTCAAATGGCTGGACGACGAGCCGCTGTTGCGCACGCACAAGCTGCTCATTTTCAGCCAGTACGTGGACACCACCCAGTACATCACCCAGCAATTGCGCGCCGCGAAGGTACGCCAGCCCGAAACCATTGAATACGCGGACAGTTCCCGTGACGAATTGCAATCGTTGGTCAGCCGATTCGCGCCGGTTGCCAACGAGGCAAAAGCCCCGGTCAAACACCCAATTCACATTCTGGTTGCGACCGATGTTTTGAGCGAAGGGTTGAATTTGCAGGACGCCGCTCTCATCCTGAATTACGATTTGCACTTCAACCCCGTGCGTTTGATTCAACGCTTCGGGCGCATTGACCGCATCAATTCACCGCACAAGGAGATTTTCGCCTTTAATTTCATTCCCGAACTGGAACTCGAAAAGCACCTGGGTATTCAAGCCATTCTGCGGGAGCGCATTTCAGAAATTCACCAGACCATCGGCGAAGACTCCGCGATTCTCGAACCGGACGAGCAACTGAACGCGGACGCCATGTACGCGATTTATGAAGGCGACGGGAAAAAGCTGGAAGCCATTGAGGACGCAATGGAGGCCAGCGTTGACCTTGAGGTGCAGGAGGCCGAAGACCTGTTGCGCCGGATCAAACGCCAGCAGCCGGAGTTGTTTGCCCGAATTTCCACCCTGTCCAACGCCGTCCGTACGGCCAGGCATTTTGGACCGGCAGACCAGCCGAAACGGCCCGCTGTGTTCTTCTTCGGTCAGGCGGGGGATTTTCAACGCCTCTGGCTGGCGGATGCCGAAGGCAACCTTCTGACCGAGGACAACCATTCATCCCTTGCCGCGATCACCTGCCCGCCAAACGAGAAGCGCCAGAAACTCCCGGCGAACCACAACGCGATTGTCACCGCCTTAAAAGCCAAATTTGACCGGCAATATCAGGAGTATCTCGCGGCAGGAGGCACACCGCACCGGCTGACAGTTTCGCAACGGTGGGCGCTGGACCTCATCGGGAACGCCCATAAACAAACCCCGGAGTTGTTCGCTGTGGAGGCGGAAGCCAAAGACATGCAGGCCCGTTTGGAACGGCTGCGGAATCAGCAGCGGCACGGAACAAGACGCAGACTCGCGCATGGTTGTCCGCCGTTTTCGCATCGGGCCGGGCGAAAGATACCGAACCGCCGCCGAACGGTTGGCAAAGCTGGACCTCAACTTACAGCCCGGACTCAACACGCTCGCGCTCCGCGACCTATGCGACAAGGCTTTTGATAAGGAGGCACTGACGGATGAATTTTTCAAGAAACTGGATCGGCATATCAAGGACATCGAGACCGACCTCCGCAAAAATCAGTCCGACCTCACACCGCAGGAAGGGTTCACTCAGGCGCAACTGCTCATTGAGCGGATGGTGTTTCTTTACTTCGCGCAGAATCGCGGCTGGCTCAATCAAGACCCTGAATACCTCATCAAGAATTTCGCCAAATTCAAAAAGGACGGTGATGGATTCGGCTATTACGGAGAATTTCTGCACCGGCTGTTCCGCAGCCTGGCTGAACCGAGCTTTGGCGACCGGCTCGAAGGCATTCCGTTCTTGAATGGCGGGCTGTTTGACGACGACGAATTTCGCCCGCTGCAATCCAAACTCAAAATCAGCAACGAAACCTTCGCGGCATTGTTCGAGGATTTGCTAGAAGCCTACAATTTCACCGTGCGCGAAGACACGCCGCTCTCGCAGGAAGTGGCAGTTGACCCGGAAATGCTTGGAAAAATCTTTGAGAGCATCGTGCTCCACGCCGAATCCGCCGGGGAAGAATTCCAAGCCCCGGACAAGCGCAAAGCCACCGGCAGCTACTACACGCCGCGTATTGTCGTTCATTTTAACTGCCGCGAAACCTTGCGGCTTTACTTTGTCAATCGGGCCGCGCAACTGGCTGACCCCGCCGCGCGCGCTACGTGGACCGTGCGCATCAGCCGCCTCTTCAAAGAAATCGAGCCGGACGACGGTTTCAATGAGGAGGACCTCAAAATTCTGCGTGAAACCCTCACTCCCACGGAAGCAAAGCGCGCCCTCGAAACGCTCAATAATCTTCGCACGCTTGATCCAGCCGTCGGTTCCGGGGCGTTTCCTGTTGGCCTTTTGCATGAACTCGTATCTCTGCGCCGTGTTTTCGAGTGCGTCGCCAACGGCTACCACGACCCGATCAAGGGCGAGGGCAGCACTTGGATGCAGGGGGCCAAAGAACACTTCATCAAAGACAGCCTCTTTGGCGTGGACATCCAGCAACAGGCCATCGAAATTTGCCGCCTGCGACTGTGGCTCAGTCTGCTCGTGGATTACGAACTTGGCGTCAACCCATTCGAGGCTGAACGCGGGAAGTTTCTCGATGCCATCAACCACATTTCGCAACTCCCGAACTTGGAAATGAATTTTAAGCGCGGTGACAGCCTCCACGACTTTATCTGTGATATTCCTGTGCATGTGGAAGTGGACCTTCAGCGATACGTCGGCGACCTTGGGCAAATTGAAGACTTGGGACACGACCTTCATGAAGCCAAACGGGCCAGTCGCAAAAGGAAACTCAGGCTTCAAATCGTTTCTCTCCGACTTGGTTTAGCGCAAAAGGTCGTCAAAGACCAAATCACAACGCTATCCGACGCCGCCCACAACCTTGCTTCGGATTTCTTCAACGAGCCGGGGCTGAGTGACCGCCAGACGCAGCGGCGCGCTGAAATGGAAATCAGCCGTCTCAAAAAAGCACTGGAGAAACTGGAGTCGAGCGAAAAGGAACTTCAACGGCTCGAAAAGCGCACAGTGGACGGCACTCCTGAGTTCTACCGCAATTTGCGCAAGCTGGAAGGCGCGGAACCCGACGGCCCGCACAATTTTGTCTGGCGGCTCGATTTCCCGCATGTTCTTGGGGAAAAGAAGAAGGGGACGCTCTTGGACAATTTCCCGCTGGTCAACGAAGCAGGGCAGGGAGAACTGGTTGAGGCAAAGGACAAATCAGCAGGGGGATTTGATTTGATTGTCGGCAATCCGCCGTTTGTCACTGCACGCAATGCCGAGAAACGCCAACTCTATCGGGAGCGCTGGCCTCGTGTATGCGAAGGAAACTACCAGCTTGTTTCACCATTCTTTGAACTAAGCTTCGGGTTGCTCAAATCAAATGGCCAACTCGGATTCATTGTTTCCAATGCGTTTGCTCGACGTGATATTGGCAAGCCATTAGTTGAACATTATTTTCCGACTGTCCATCTGCAAAAAGTCGTTGATTGTTCGGGGCTGTTGTTCCCAGGACATGGCACGCCGACTTGTTTGGTTTTTGGACGACAACCTGAATCGGAAGATCCTAATTGGCGAGAACAACCAATTCGTATCGCAGCCATCTTGCCGGGCGGCGGCGATTTGCGTAAGCCACCAGAGGACACACTCCTTTGGCACACACTCGCAGCGCAACACGACAATCCGGGATTTGAAAACGCTCAAGTGGTTGTCGCGGATAGAAACCGACGCGACCTGGATAAACATCCGTGGAATTTCGACTCATCTGCCGAGGAAACCAAACGCTTTCTCGAAAAACAGTGTTCAGCAAAGCTGGCTGATTTTACCAAACAGAGCATCGGACGCGATTCGAGTAGTCAGGCGGATGACCTTTACTACATGCCACTTCATTCTGTGCGGCGGTCAGGCATAGGCGCGGATTACCTAAAGCCATTAATTGTCGGGGAACAAATCCGCGATTGGCAAATTGACCGTGAACCCTTCGCGATTTGGCCCTACAAGGCCAACGCCGTCCCAAGTCTGAGCAAATCCCTTGAGAAACTTCTGACGCCATTCAAGGACTTGTTGGAAGCTAGATCACTTTTCAATAAGACCACTTTGGAAGCAGGTTTGAAGTGGTTCGAGTATCGCGAGTATTACGTGCGTGGTCTCCAGCAACAGATTATTTTTCCTTACATCGCGACGCATGGCCATTTCACAATCAACACTGAGCCGTGTGTTCTCAATAGACATGCGTTGGTCTTCACTCCTCTTGGCAAGTTTGAAACGGGCACTGGTTGCACCTTCATAGGTTTTTTCAATTCCTCATTAGCCGTATTTTGGTTGAAACAATACTGTTTCAACAAGGGTGCTGGTGCGGAAGAGGATCGCGACCGATATGAGTTCTCAGGTGGGCGGGTTGAGCAGATGCCCTTAGCGCAACATATTGCTGATACTTTGGATGGCAAGCCGAACACGTTGATAGAAAGATTGACCGCGCTCTCGAGTACCTGCTGGGAACGCGGATGCGAGTTATCGTCACTGGCGTTGCGGAAGTTGTTCGAGAAATCCGATGAGGCGTATTACTCCTGGAATGCCGCGTTGCCCGGTCATGTTACGCCTCATGCCAAACTCGGAGCGCCCTTCATCACCACAGCCGAGTTACAGGAGCGTTTCGCCCAGGCCGTGTCCCGTCGTGAGCAATTGCGCGCCGAAATGGTTGCCATGCAAGAGGAAATGGACTGGCTGGTTTATGCCGCGTATAGCTTGTTGGCTGCCGATCATCCCGCCGCGCAAATTGAAGTTGAACCCGCGTCACTGGACCAAGCCCATCGTCCATTCCGCCTCTGGGAAGCCGCCGGGGGCGATTTCGCCAAAGCCGTTGCCATGATTCCCGCCGATTGGCCGAAGCAGCGTCGTGATCTTTGGGAAGCGCGCCTTGCCGCCATCCGGGACAACGAACACATCCTCCGCATCGAGCAGCCGGTGTACAAGCGCCGTTGGGACGAGCAATGGAAGGTAAGCAACCGCTGGATGGCCGGGCCGGTCGCCTACGCCCAAGAGTTCGTGGATGCCTTCCGCTGGTGGCTTGCCGAAAAAGCGGAGTGGCACCTGGAACACAATGCCAAAGGCGGTCCAATTGAACTTGGCGCGTGGACAGTCGCCTTGTGGAAAGACCCGCGCATCCAAGCCGCGTGGCCGGTCGTGGCCGACGCGATTCATCAAGTCGGCCAGTTCAAATTTGACGCCAGCGAAAACGAGGACAAGGAACTGCTCGGCCTCGACCCCGGCTACGAACCCTTCGCCAAATTCCTCAAACAAACCGTCGCCGACGAATCCGTCCCCGCCGGCATCCCGCCCGCCATCCCGTGGGACGACCTCGCCGCCAAGAAGAAATGGACCCCCGCCCAACTCAAAAAAGCCCAATCCGTCCGCGGCAAACTAAACGTCCCCCGCGAACGCTTCCGCCAGACCGAGGACGGCTCATTCCTTTGGGCCGGAAAGCCCTAAAGGCCCCAAATGCTATTAATTACAGCCATAAAAAACCTCGAAATTATTGAACCTTTGGGGAGAGGGTTTCAAATACGTGAGGGATTGTTCATAACCAACGACCGCTCCCATATAGAAAAGAAATTCTCAAAAGAGGCGCGGTTAATGATGGGGGCCAATGAATTTCTTGATCTGCTTTCATCGAGCGCTGTCGCCTACCTTGAACTCTCCAAAGAGGAGGAGTCAGAAAATGCAGCAAATTCGGGAGGCCTCCTGAATTTTTGGCTATTTGAACTATTTACGTTTTATCAAAGCCTTTGGCTTATCAAGGACAACGCTGTTACCAACGAATTGGCATTTTGTTTTTTTACACACCCGGTAAAGCGCCAGTTGGTCTGCACGAGTAATTTCCTTCGCTCGCGGCCTACAACCGCAAATGGAAAGACATTATCGGCCAAGTTGTCACTATCCGAACTGCGAACAGCACGGGAGTACTTCCTCCAATTGATTCCGATGACATTTTATGAAGCGGCTCGTGAAATGGTGCATGAGGGATCGGCTCCCGCAGCAGCAATGCCTTTCAGACAATTCAAGGGGACGCCCCGACTGCCGAGACTCAATTATTTTCTTTCAGGAGCACGCTCCTTCGAAGACATGCCGATAAAGATCGCGTTATACATGACGTGTTTTGAGATTTTGTTTTCGACAACGGCCTCGGAATTGACCCATAAGCTGTCTGAGCGGGTCGCTTTTTTCCTCGGACAAAATGCCGCAGAGCGGAAAGCGATTTTCAACACGGTAAAAGCCGCGTACGCGTTTCGTTCAAAGATTATTCACGGTGACGAAGTGGAGATTAACGAAAAGCTGACATGCACAGTCGTTGAGATTGACGGCCTGCTTCGCCGCATTTTTCTGAAAATCTTGCAGGAATCCGAGACGCAGACAATTTTTGAGAAGAATAAGCAGGATTTGGAGGAATACCTCACCAATCTGACATTGGGTGTGAAGCCTGAAGACAGCAGCACAGGATGAATCACATGAGTCACTCGAAACGACAACTGGAACGGCAAATGGACGAGGAATGGGGTAGTGTCGGCAAGAAATTCGCCTGTCCTGATTGTTTTGATGACTACGCGATTAAACAATTTGTCACAGCGAACGCGGTAGCAAACGAATGCAGCTATTGCGAAAACACGGCGGACAAACCCATTGCAGCAGAAATGGACGAGGTTATCAGTTTCATCTCCGCAGGAATCCACAGGGAGTACGAAGACCCGGTTCACGGCGTCAGCTATGAGTCGGCAGAAGGAGGATACCAAATGGCCGTTACGGACACCTACGATCTATTCTGGGAACTTGAAATCCATAATAACGACAAAATCTTTGAGGACTTGGTTCAGGCGTTTTCGGATTATCAATGGGTTCAGAAAGACCCTTACGGCGCGCTGCCGTGCGATGAACTCCGCTATAATTGGGAGGATTTCTGCGAGCAAGTGAAACATATAGCCAGGTTTGTGTTTTACAAATTGAAAACGAAGGAGGATTGGGAACATTCTTCGGAGCCTTACGAGATATTGGAATCACTTGGAAATATCGCGACAAACCTGAAATTGATAACCGTTTTTCCGGCTGGTTCAACAGTTGTGCGCGCCCGCCAGCATTCATCGGCAAACACATACACGACCGCCGCGCAGCTTGGCACCGCTCCAAAAGAACGCGCAAGCCAAAGCCGGATGAGTCCGGCGGGCATCCCAATGTTTTACGGGGCCTTCGATGAAGCGACATCGTTCAGTGAAATCCACGTCCCGGACGAGACGAGAGATACTGTGACGTTTGGAGTGTTTAAGACCTTACGCCCTCTCCAAGTTCTCGACCTGAGCAAATTACCGGAAGTTCCGAGCATGTTCGATCAATCTCGTTACCACAAGCGAATGCCGTTGATCTTTATGCGCGGCTTTGAGGAAGATGCTACGAAGTCAGTCACTAAAGATGGGATGGAGCACATCGAATACGTGCCGACTCAGATTGTGGCGGAACATTTTCGCCACGTTTTCAGACAACCCGACGGGACACGCCTGGACGGCATCCTCTACCGCAGCAGCCGAAATGCTGGCGGCATTTGTGTTGCGCTCTTTTGCACTCAGGATGACTGCACCAATGATCTGGCCGCCACAGGCAAAACGCTCGGATTGGCCAAAGTCAACCGAAGAGCCGTTGGCACGAAAACCTGACATTTCAATAAACACGAAACGGAAATGCCGGTTCATGCCACAAATTTTCAACAAAATCTATCAGTTTGAGCGAGAGTTGGGCAAAGGCGGCTTTGGAACGGTGTTCCTTGCCCGTGAGGATGTTTCCCATCGGCTCGTTGCCATCAAACAGTTGAACAGCCCGGACGCTGACCGGCAGAAGGCGATCATTCACGAAATCCAGATCGTTTCTCGGTTCAACCTTCCAAATATCGTCACCTATCACCATCACTTTTCCGAAAACGGGTTGCTATTCCTCGTGATGGAGTATTGCGCGGGCGGGAACTTGCGCGACGCCATCACTCGCCGGAAGGTCAGTCCAACCGATGCGCTCACTTGGATTCAGACGCTCGCCGAGGCGCTTGAATTCGTTCATGCCAAGCAGATCATTCACCATGACATCAAGCCGGACAACATCCTGTTCGCGGAGAACGGCACGGTAAAGCTCTCGGATTTCGGGATTGCGAATACCGGCGCTGGGACCCGCGCCTACATGAGTCCCGAAGCACTGAGTTGGGACGATAGCAGCGTCTTGGACGCACGGGTGGACATTTATGCGCTTGGCGTGACGCTCATGGAATTGCTCACCGGCCAGAATCCGTTTTTCTACAAGACGCCGGAAGAAATTAAGGCCATGCACGACCGGGGCGACTTTCCCATCAAGTCTCTCCCCGGCTGGCAGCAGGAAATAATCCTCAAGGCCATCAACAAAGTGCCTGAGCTTCGCTTTCAATCAATGGGCGATTTCGCCGCCGCCATCAAATCCAAGCATGTGCCGTTGCTTCTGGACAAGGACGCAATCCGTGCCGGCCAGTGTGCCGAGCGTGCCGAGAAGTCGCTCTCCACGAGAAAATGGACGCGGGCCGGGTCGCTTCTTGAGTTCGCCGCTCAGAAATATCCAAACAACGTCAATGTCCTGCGCGCCTTGGGCCGGTTCCATCTGATGCAGCAGAAGATTGGCCGGGCCAAGAGCGCCTATGAGCTGGCCATCAAACTCAATCCGCGCATTGACGTTCAAAAAGACTTGGGCTGGATCAACCTCGCTTTGAAGGATTATCCTGCCGCGATTTCACTTCTCAGCGACCATTTGCACCGCAACCCGTCTGATCTCGAAGCCCACAACCTTTTGTTGCAGTGCTTTTACGAGACCGACCGCCACGAGGTCGCCATTTCCGTGGCTCGCTCCATCCTGGACATTGAACCAAACAACCCGTGTTTTGCGAACAACTATTACATCGCCTCATTGCTCCACAAAATGGGCCAGAAGATTCCGCCGGGCGATTTACTTGGCGAATACACCAACGTGTTTATCGCCTACAACTACTCGGTAGTCAGCGAGTCCGTTCCGACATGGCAAAGCGCAGCCACATTCAAGTCCAAGTTGCTGTTCATGGATTACCGCTTCCGAAAACTTGCGCCCGGTTCGCTCTTCATCTCGGAAGAGGGAACCGACCCCAGAAAACCGCGCCAGAACAACAGGCTCATCACCGCCTTTGGTCGAGAGGGGTATCGGGTCAACGATGTTCAGATCGCGGGCAGCACCAATGTTTCCCGCCGCCACTGCGTCGTGGTCAACTGCCGCGAAGATGTTTGGCTCTATGACCTCGACAGCACCGGCACGTATGTCAACGGCGAGCGCGTCAAAGGCAAATTGGCGTTGATAGGCCGGAACATTGTGCGTATCGGCGGCAAGGAATTCGTCATTACCTCAGACAAAGAAAATTTGATTTGAGTCAAAATCTGTTCCATTTCTAAAACCACTGTCCACCCCGCTGTCGGCGCAACAGAGCGCCATGCACACTTGGCCAGTCGTACAGGCAACGTCTGCCGATTTTGATGTACGGGATGAGACCGTTGATTTTCCAGTTGGCCAGAGTCCGGCGGCTGATTGGAAGTTTTGTCAGCAGTTCCTTTTCGCTCAGGAAAGCCCGTTCCCCACTTGCCTTTTCCGACGAATCGTCCAAGCCCCGATTCGAGCACGTTATACCGGGGATAACGACCGCTTTGTGTTTTGCGCCGTCCGGTGATTCTGGGTGCTGCACCGGACTCGACGCCTTCTCTCGACGAGCCGATTGTTCGACGGTGAGCGTGGCCGTGAATTGTCCGACCACCGACACAATTTGATGTTGCTTTTCATTCATAATGACATTCCCTCGACAGAACCCAGGCGAGTCAAGCCAGATTTGGCCTCAAGTCCTGCAATTACATTTCCGTTGAAAGTCCGGCCTCCAATGACCACACCCATCCATGAGCAGCCCCTTCCTGGTGGGCAGGGCGGGGACGGTAAAGACGAAAAATGGGAGTCCTCACTTGCGAATACCCGGCTCAACCGCTGGCTGCCGGACTCCAACGACCGCTCTGGATATTACGTGACCCTGCGTGACCAAACGTGACGTGTCAGGACAGTCAAGGACGTTCGCAGACAGTCAAAGAACGTCCGCCTGTGTTTACACCTGTCCAAACAAGGAGAGGGAGAAGGAAGTGGCAAGGCCCTTTTTCCTTTTTTCCAAAAATTTTGGCCTGTCATTCTACGAATTTCCAAAAACCTGCCGGATAGATCGGCACAATCCGTTAATCAATCGCGGCCAGTTTGGGGTGTAGGGGGGTCAAGTGCGCGCCTGATTTCAATGGCCGCTGGCATCCACAGTCGCCGTTTGGCTGTGTTCAGTGCCTCCCGTGCGTCGGTTGGTTAGGGTTGGTGCCAGGTTGGCCGATTGGCTGGCCGCCCGGCTGGCTGAATGCAGCGCTCTTTGGCCGTATTCACCGGCTTGACCACCGCCAAGTTTGGTAATGACCGGCTCGATGTTCGATTTCTCCCGGTTTTTAGGGTTGGAAACTTTCCAAAAATCTCATTTGTCTAAAAAAGGGGGAATACGCCGCCTCCAACCGGCCAGCCCCCTGCCGCCCACACCCCGTCCAGACGGTCGGCCCGAAAAAAGGGAGTCCTCATTTGCAAATTCCCGGCGATCCCGCCCGCCGCCAGACTTCCGCAACCGTGGTGCGGTGTTGGTGGGCGGACTGTGGGCCGACGCTGGCCGTGCCCAACTCGCAATCATCCGCTTTCCGGCAGGGGCAACCCGTCCGCCGTGGCCAGCGCCGCCAGGATGCCCCGCCGAGGAGCACCCTTTGCACGCCCTGCCGCGTTTCGACGCCGGGCCGCGCCCTTGGCGGCATCCCTTGTACTCGCGGAAGCGGTGTAGGGGCTACGGCGACAGGCGCGGCATTGTATGGTTGAAACCGACGCTTTTGCTGCTACACTTTCCGACATGTCAGCCGATAAATCCGGCGAGGATAGAATTCGCCAGCAGGCTATCCAAGAAGCGACTCTTGTTGCGAGAGCCGTTCAACTTGACGAAGCCGAGCGACGCTTGCGGCAATTGGAAGAACGGGGATTTGCGAGACACACGCAGACAATGACTTGGATATTAACGGCAATCAGCAGCGTCATGGGATTGGCCGCGGTGTTGGTGACGATTCTCGCTTATTCAAGCAAATCCACAGCGGACCGCGAGGCGGACAAACTAGACAAGGAATTCAACCAAATGAAGTCCGATTTCCAGCAGCAATTTGCTGCTTTTGCTGGGGAAGCATTGAAAAAACCAAAGGTTGAAATTTCTATCACCAGCGGTCCTCTGACCAATCAGGTTTTCCAGTTAAAGCGGGTTGCGCCGTCCGGCAACCTCCAAACGGGGATTTATCCTTTGTTCATAAAAAATGTGGGGCAAAAGCCGACTGGCCCTATTTCGATCTATCTTTATTCCTCTGTGCAGCTTGCGTATAACGGTTCACAAAGGTGGGAACCGGATGCGAGCAACGACCAGGAATTCCCTTTCAAGTTTCGCTTCCAACTTGTGCAGTTTTCGCCGTTAGAACTTGCCCCTGGTGAACCTTGGAGCCTTGGGGGCAATTATTCGGATGGGCTTTTCAATTGGAATGATCCAACCAACATGGCTTCATGCAAGCTCGTGGTCTTCTATGGTGGCGAGAGTCCCGCCGAAGCGCGTTTCCAAGTAAAGAAATAACCGTGACAGTGTGACGGCAGGAAATCGGACAATTCACGCCGCCCGCGCGCGCCAGCAAGGCCACGGCAGGCGATTGGACGGCAAACGGCTCAAGACAGCCGACGCCAAACCCGGCGCGTTCTGTGGCCCGAATCATGTCCGCTGGCTACCGCGCCCCGCGACCAAACCAGCCACAATCCGCGCCAATCGCGTATCGTTCAATCGTGCCGCGACTTTGCGCGGATGTTGTCGGGCACCCCGATTGCCGTTGCCGGTTGACGGCCAGCGCCGGGCGATTCCGCAACCGCTTCCCAAGAGTCCACAGTCAAACCACCAAACGCGCGACAGTGCCCGGCTTTCGCACCCACTTCGCCTCTGGCGCACTTTGCACTCAAGTCTTGAAGCAATCCGGGCCGGAAAATCGGCACCGCAAAGCACCGCCTGATAGACTTGTGATAGACTTATGGTAGCTTTTTGAGCATCATTTTGGGAAAGTCAGCAAAAGACAGAAGGAGCATAAAAGCGACTGTTTTTACATCACGCAAAGGGGTGTTTTAAGAGGTAAAATTTGATTTTTTCGAGTGTTTTAGAGGGTGGTGGTAGGTGATGGATTCGAACCATCGAAGGCGTAAGCCAGCAGATTTACAGTCTGCCCCCGTTGGCCACTTGGGTAACCTACCAACCGAACTTCTCATCCTCTCTCGGTAGAGGAATGGCAATTTAGCCAAGAGGAGCCGCCACACTCAAGTTCAAAGTGCAAATTTGTCGCGTTTGTTTTGCTGGAATCCGGCGGCCAATTGACCGTAAATTAGGGCGCATGGCCCCGGGATGGCAGCCCTGGGTTTGTTGTAATGATCGCGCTATGGATTCTGACGCAAATAATACGGATGCCGAACCGACGCCGCAACCTGGGCGATTCGGCCGGTTTTATTTGCAGGAACTGATCAATAGCGGCGGGATGGCCGACATCTGGGTGGCCACGGACCCGCAAGGGGCCGCCTTTGCACTGCGGCGGTTGCACAAGAATCTGCGGTTCAACTTCACCGCCCGGCGCCGGTTCTGGCGTGGGTGCGAAATCCTGTCGCGAATCCACGAGCACGACAAGGTGATCGGCTATTACGAGCACGGGAAGATCGAGGGGACGCCGTATTTGCTCATGGAATATGTCGAAGGATCGAACTTGAAGCAAATGCTGGGGCGGAACGATCCGGCGCTGGCGGCGAACGTCGCCCAAATAATGATTGACATGGCCACCGCGCTGGAACACGTGCATGAGAGCGGCTACATCCATCTGGATTACAAGCCCGAGAATATCCTGGTGACGCGCAACGCCAGTGTGCGGCTGGTGGACTTCGACCTGGCGCAACCCAAGCCGGAATGGCCCAAGAAGATGTCCCGCAATCCCGGCACGCCGGCGTACATGGCCCCCGAACAATTGCAACGCGAGGGGGTGGACCAGCGCACGGATATTTTCGCCTTCGGCGTGGCGGCTTATGAAATGGTGACGCTGGCCAAACCTTTTCCGGGCGACACGCCGCAGGAGATCCTGCGCAGACAGCTCGACGACAAGGTGATTCGGCCGCGCGATCTCAATCCCGACATCCCTGGCGACTTGGAAGCCATCCTGCTCAAGTGCCTGGCGTGCGACCGGGAAGAGAGATATCCGTTTATGAGCGTGGTGGTGCGGAAGCTGGAACAGGCGCTCTACCTTTGAGCCGATTGCGGCAAGAACGGGTTTGACAGAAGCCGGTTCCTGCCTGAAATATAGCTGGCGGTGGGCCAGCGTAGCTCAGTTGGTTAGAGCGTGGGACTCATAAGCCCGAGGTCAGTGGTTCGATTCCACTCGCTGGCACCACTTTTTTTCATAGGGAAAACTCCATAAATGGCTGATTATCAATGATTTGTGACTCGGATGCGTCTTTTGGCTCGTGCATCTCTGGTTTCTTCCATTCCCTTCGCGGTTGCTAAATTCCCCTTCATTTTAGCAACCGTTTAGCAACCGCCTCCTCTTGCAAGCGGACTTTTGGTCGCCGTTTTCATGCCGATTGTTGCGCGTGGCTTCTCTTTTTTCGCTCGGCTCGCCGATTTTGGCCTGGCTGACCTCTTCGGAAAACCGGCTTTTTTTCGGCTTGTCTGGTTGCTTGGCCGGTTTCCATCCCCTCGCTTGGCTTGCTTTTTGGCTCATTTTGGATTGGCCCGCACTGGCCGGATGTGATATGGCTTTCTCCCAAATTCCATAATTGTACCTGAAATGGCAAAGTCTTCCAAAAAGCCGCTCGTTGACGACGCCCGAAAATACCTGGCTTCCAAGTCGGTGCGCGAAGTCGAGAGAATTCTTGGCCGATGGAAAGGCAAGAGGCGGCGGCGTGGGCGGATGTTGCGGGCCTTCATGCCCTGGGAGCGATGGGAAGATGCAATGCTCGGCAAGGAGCTTGACCCGGTCGTCGCCCGCAAGATCGGCCGCTCTTTGGCCTGCGTTCATGCGCGCCGGCGCCAACTCGGTATTCCCCGCGCACCGAATCCTCAGCTTTGGACCGCGAAGGAGCTGGCTCTGTTTGGCACAATGCCGGATTCGGAAATTGCCCGGCGCACAGGACGCGGCCTGCCGGGGGTGAGGATGAAACGGCGAACCTCCGGCTTTGGGCCGTGCAATCCAGTCTGGAAGCCCTGGAAACGGGCAGAAATGGCGCTCTTGGGGAAGATGATGGATGAAGACGTTGCTCGGCGGACTGGACATCCGCGTATGTCGGTCAAGGTCATGAGGATAAAGCTGGGCCGGCCGTATTTCAATCCGCAATACGTGGCCCTGATCCTCGCCTAATATTGAGTGTTTGAAAGAAAAGCGGATGAAAAGTGTGTTTTTTCTTTGACTTGTGCGTATAGATTTTCTATAGGTAAATCATGTCTCGACGCCTGCCGCTG
>Ga0302320_10000984_pt1 | contig 68485 bp, 72 predicted proteins | sample Bog_T0_3_FD_202130 | JGI IMG/M metagenome (GOLD analysis project Ga0302320, IMG submission 202130) | Peat permafrost microbial communities from Stordalen Mire near Abisko, Sweden - Bog_T0_3 | ecosystem: Environmental > Terrestrial > Soil > Wetlands > Peat | place: Sweden: Abisko, Stordalen Mire...
TAGAAGCCCGAGATGAATGCACCCCACGAAAAGCAAAAGCAAAAGCAACAGCAAAAGCAAAAAACCCACTATGGAAAAAGCAAATGCAAAGACAGAAACCTTGACAACACCAGCCGTCTCATAGAAGGCCTGGGAAACCACGAATGCCAGTCAGCCGAAGACTGTTCTCTGTTTTCTGATCTCTGATCTCTGATCTCTGATCTCTGAAATATTTTCAAAACTTTGCAGTTAATTAAGTAGTAAACTCGCAACTAAACTCAACAGAATGAATATGTTCCACGTGGAACATTCCGGGGATTCCCATTCCCTGTTCCCGCCCCATGCCCCCTGTCCCTTTATCTACTGCCCCAACTCATCATTGTTCGCAAAACCATGAAGCTATAGCTTCACATTTTGCAAAAACCGATAACCTAGAACGCACCATTTTGCACTGTCTACGAGCCTTCGCACTTCAGGTCGACAATTTGCGCTCCGAACTCCCCGTCCGCCGCCACCATCAGCAACCCCACCGTCACCGGCAGCCGGAACCGTCTTGGCCCGCACGATCCGGGGTTGAAGTACAGCACCCCCTTGCGCGTATAAAAGTTGGGCACGTGCGTGTGTCCCGAGAGCACGGCGGCAAACTTCCCCGCCGCCGGGTCCAGGTGTAACGTCTTCAAATCGTGCAACATATAGACGTAGCGCTCGGCGATCAGCACCACTTCGGTCTCCGGCAGCTCGCTCAGCGGGCCTTCGCGATCCACGTTGCCGCGCACCGCTGTCACCGGAGCAATCTTCTCCAACTCTTTGAGAACAGAAGCCTTGCCCACGTCGCCCAGGTGCAGTATGCGCTCCACCCCGGCCAGCGCCCGCGCCACCTCCGGCCTGAGCAACCCGTGCGTATCGCTGACCACGCCAATCTTCATAGAGCACCCATCCTCGCACCGGTCGCTGCAACAAATCAAGAATACCGCGACTGTCGTAGCCAATTGGGGTTAAATGAGTTATGGACATTTCACGGCGGCCTTTGATTTTGTCTTTGGCGCTGGTTGCGCCCCTGGTTCTGACGCACCCGGTTCTGGCGCAGCCTTCTTGGCCCCAGCCCTCACAGATCGAAAGCTCTCATGCCATTCAGGCGGAGGCTTGGCAGATCGTTCTGCTGGCCAATCAGGCCCGCGCCCAGGCCGGCGCAGGGCCGCTTAAGTGGGACCCAGCATTAGCCTTAGCCGCCCGCCAGCACTGCCTGCGCATGGCCGCCGATAGTTCAATCTCTCACCAGTATCCGGGCGAGCAGGATGTCTCCGCGCGCGCTGCGCAGGCCAGTGCCCACTTCAGCCTGATCGAAGAGAATGTAGCGATTGCCCCCACACCCGCCGCGATTCACGACGCATGGATGCACTCGCCCGGTCACCGCTCTAACTTATTGAATCCACAGGTGGATCACGTAGGCGTGGCCGTGGTGGCTGGCCGCCATGGCCTCTATGTCGTGGCCGACTACGAGCGCGCCGTGCCCGTCCTGACGCAGGCCCAAATCGAGTCTCAGGTTGCCGGCCTGTTGCACGGCGTCGCCATCCTGCCCGATGCCACCCTGGCCCGTTCCTCCTGCGCCACGAAAGGTGCGATGCCTCGCCCCGCTTCCGGGCCAAGACCACACTTTGCCATGTTCTGGGAGGATGCGCAACTGATCCGGCTGCCTAAGTCGCTGGTGGACGAGTTGGCCACCGGAAAGTATCACCAGGCCTCCGTAGGCAGTTGCTCGACACAGGGCCAGGAGAGTACATTCACCGCCTATCGCATCGCCGTTCTGCTCTACTGATTTCCGCTTAACCTGCGTCGTTCCAGCGTAGTGGGAATCTTGACAGACGCCATTCCCGCCGCAGTTGCCGCCTCGATGCCTAGGTCGGTGTCTTCAAAGACCAGGCAATCGGCTGGCGCCACACCCAGCCTTTCGGCTGCCAGCAGAAATCCATCCGGGGCCGGTTTGCCGTGCTTGTAGTCTTCCGCGGAGACGATGGTGTCGAACTTATCCAGCAGGCCCAGCACGCTGAGCGAGCCAACAACCGAGTCGCGCGTACTGCCTGAAACCACGGCGAAGGGAATCCGGCCATGCTCCGCCTTGATGTGCTCCAGCACCTCAGGAATCGCCTTAAGTTCTGGAATCTGTGCCAGATAGAGGCCTTCCTTCCGCGCGGCAAGGTCCTCGATGGGCATCTGCAGGCCGTTGATCTCGTTCAGGTCGGCGATAATCTTTCGTACCGGTTTGCCACCCCAGGAATAGAACACTTCCTCCGGATATTCGCAGTTCCATTCCGCCAGCACCTCCTTCCACGCGTTGTAGTGCAGCGGCATCGAGTCGGCGATAGTGCCGTCGCAGTCAAACAGGTAGGCTTTGAAAGCGCCTTCGGGCAATTTTAGTTTCATGCGGCACAACCGCCTTCGCCGGGCTTGGTCGACTCCATCTTGAGAGCGTTGTTGAAGCGATTGAAGTAGTTGAACAGCCCGATAGCGCAGAGCAACTCAACAATTTCTCCCTCCGAGTAGAAGCCGCGCAGCTCGGCAAACTGCTCGTCTGAAACTGAGTTTGCGTCGCGGGTGACGGTCTCGGCCAGCCGCAGGGCAACCTTCTCTGCAAAGGTGAAATCATCGCGCTCGGGCCAGTCTGCCAGGTGGTCGAGCTGCTCTTCGGTCCATCCCAGCCCTTTGGCCAGGATGGTATGGCTGGCCAGACAGTAAGGTGTCGCGTTCACCTGGCTGGTGCGGACGATGATCAGCTCCTTCAGCTTGGTCGGAACCGTGCCGGTGGTCAGCACCGCGCCGAAATGAGCCATCATGGTCGTGAAAATCTCCGGCCGGTGGGCCATCACGCGGAACATATTGGGCACGTTGCCGCGCTGGGCAAAGGCTTTGTCGTAAAGTGCAGCCATTTCAGGGGTTACTTCGCTGCGGTCCAGCCGCGAAATCCGGGACATTTGTTCTCCTCCGATTGCCCTGCTCAGGCTAGGCCTTCGGTTCTTCTATGGTATCGTCTGCCAGCCCTCGCAGCGCTCCCCGGCCGGCCAATAGGGCCAAATCGGAATACGGAGCCCGTTCCACCCATGATTTTTTTGACGCGCAGCCCGCTCTCTGCTAACGTGGTAGTGGAGAATTTCTCTCACGGCACTCCTCAGTAGCTCAATGGCAGAGCATTCGGCTGTTAACCGAAGGGTTGTAGGTTCGAGTCCTACCTGAGGAGCCAAAGAAACAATAACTTACAGAATCTTCCGAAACAAACTTCACCACTTTTCACCGCATTTGGAACAGAAACTTTGTTTCAGCGACCCGCGATGGCCTTTCATTCATGAGCATTTCCAGGCACGTAATGTCCATGATGTCGCAATCCCATTCCATCAGAAATGACAGAATCTGCCGGTTGATTTGCAGTCAGAGGAGACCGTTTTCCTGCCCCACTGTCAGGCGCCACGAGACAGAGTCTTTCGCGCTGCGGCTTGCGGGAAGGAAATCGCGTCTTTCATAATTTCAACGACCTCGGCGTGGGAGAACGGCTTTTCGATGAATCCCTGAATCAGGCCTTGCTTCAAAGCCTCTTCGATGGCCGGATCATCCTTGTAAAAGTACCCTGAGATGACCACGATCGGAATGCCTTGCTGAGCCTTGCGCAACTGCTGGGCCAGTTCCAGGCCGTCGATGTCGGGCAGTTTGGCGTCCAGCAGAGCCAGCGTCAGGCGGTTGAGCCGGACGGCCAGCAGCGCCGATTGGCCGTCGAGCGCGCGGATGCAACGCACCCCCAGCCCTTGCAGCACATGTTCGAGTGCCCAGCAGATGTCAGGGTCATCGTCCACGATGAGGACGAGCCCGTTCGCGAGGCTCATTGTTTTTCTCCCTGCTAACGGATAGCGACGGCAGCCTCACGGTGAAGGTGCTTCCCTTGCCGCTTTGGCTCTCGACGCCGATCGTGCCGCCGTGCTGATCGACGATGGAGTGGCAGATGGATAGCCCCAGGCCGGTCCCCTTTCCCAGAGGCGCGCGGGTGAAGAAAGGATCAAAAATCTTGTCCAGATCTTCGGGGGAGATTCCTTCGCCGGTATCTCGGACGCTCAACAGCACCTCGCCGGCGGTCTGCTCGACGAAGACATCGACGGCGCCGCCGTTGGGCATGGCGTTCATGGCGTTGAGCAGCAGATTGATGAAGACCTGCTCCAGAGGGCTGGGGATGCCAAGCACCTGGTATGGTCCGGAGGGAAAGTGGGTGCGAATCTCGATATTCTGCATCTTGGCCTGATGATCGACCAGGGTCAGAGCCTCCTTCATCACCGGCAGAAGGTCCAGGGGGGTCTTGCTCTTGTCGGCGGAGGGATGGGCAAAGCGCAAGAGGTTCTCGATGATGGCGCTGGCCTTGCGGATTCCGCCATGCACCTTCTCGGCGCACTCGCGGGAAAACTCCGGGGTAAGATTTTCCTCGGTAAGGAACTGGGCAGCGGAGGAGGAGATGGCCAGAGGGGTGCGAATCTCGTGGGCGATGCCACGGGCCATGACACCGAGCGCGGCCAGCTTCTGCGACTCCAGGATTTGCAACTCGAACTTGCGCTGTTCGGTCAGGTCGCGGCCCACGACCACGAAGCCCACTGTGCGCTCGGCGTCGTCGGTCATCTGCGAGAAGACCCAGGAGACGGGACGGCTATGGCCGTCCCTGGTCTTCAGGTTGGACTCGATGTGGCCGGAACTCTCCCGCGAGTGTTCTTTGGAGAGCAGACGGCGCACGCTGGTGTCGTCGGTCTGCTCGCAATAGTCGAAGAAGGGACGGCCCTTCAACTCCTCGAGCGCGTAGCCGGTGGTTTTTTGGGCGGCCTGGTTCCAGGTGAGGATATTGCCTTCAGTGTCGGTGGAGACGACGATGTCGCTGGCGCTCTCGACGACGCTGGCCAGGTGCCGCTCCATGCGGCGGATCTCCTCGCCCAGACGCATCTGCTCGGTCACATCGTCCATCAGCAGAAGAACATGATCGACTTGCCCGCCCCAGTTGACCGGGACGACGGTGTAGTAATAAACGCGGATGGGGACGCCGGGGGCGCGATAGGTCAGCCGCTGCCCTTGGGTGGCGTGGCTGCTGCGAAAGACGTCGCGGATCTGCTGCTCCAACCCCATGCCGGCCAGAATGGCCTCTGGGAAGACCTCGGCGAGCCGCTTTCCAGCGGTCACTTCCGTGGTGAGGCGGGACTTTTCGAGGAAGTTTCTGTTGGCCAGCACCACGCACAGGTTTTCGTCCAACAGCAGGACCGAGGAGGGAATGGTGTCCATCAACATGCGATAGATCAACTCGGCGCGCTTGCCCTCGCTGACATCGATGGCGAGGACCAGGCAGGCCTTCTGCCCAACGAAGGAGACGGCAAAACGGGTGACATCGACGTAGATGATCGAGCCATCCTTGCGCACGTGCCGGCAGGTCCGTTCCATTTGCGGAGAAAAGGGAGAACTGAGGGTTGCATCCAGGCTGGCGGTGCGCTCGGCGCGCAGATGCAGTTGGCGCACGGTCATGGCGCGGAATTCTTCGTGCGAGTAGCCGTAACACTCGGCGGCCGCTTCGTTTACGGCGAGGAACGCGAGGGTGCTCAGGTCATAGATCCACATGGGCAGAGAACCGTTCTCGAAGAATCCTGCCGTGGCTTTGGCGAGTTGCGTATGCGTCTGCTCTGGAAGCTGCCCCGAAACGGTCATTTCTCCCGCATTTCCCGGAACAGGATGATGCTAGTCTCAATCTGCTTCTTCCGTCAATTTCGATGGCGGTTGTTCACAGCGCTACGCGCTATGATCGGTTTCCTAAGGTAATGCTCGCGAAGGGAAAATCATGAGCCGTCGAGGAGTGGAACCGGCCAAAGAAGAGTCCGGCTCGGCAAAGACGAATGGCGGCCCAACCGTGAATCGCGGCCGGCGTTTGATCTATATTCCGATCATCCACACCACGGCGGACATGGGTTCGCTGGGAGCCTCGATTCGCGGCAAGAAACTGTCCACCCTGGGGCGTCCGGGGCTGACTCATCAGGCGGCAGTGGTGGACAAGATGTGGGAGAAGATCGAGAGCGTGGCTGCCAGCCTGCCACTGGCCCAGGGAACGGTACGGGTTTATCAGGACGGATTGCCGGTTTGCGGGCACGAGCGGGAGATTGTCTCGGAGCTGGCCGGGGCAGGCAGTCGCAACCACCGGCTGCTGCTGGCGCTCGAGGCGCGCGGGGCTGCGCTGATGGGTACCGAATCGCCCGATCTGCTGGTCGAAGAGTACCAACTGGCTTCCGCCGCGTTTGCCGCCGGGGCCAATCTCAAGCGCGAGGTCCGCCAGCGGGAACTGCGCGACTCGCTGCTGGAGAAGCGGGACCGCTTTATCGCCCAGCGCATCAACGCCACGCTGGGCGCTGGAGAGAGCGGCATTCTCTTTCTGGGGATGCTGCACCAGGCGGCAAAGTACCTGGATTCCGGAATCGACGTGGTTTACCCGATGGGATTGCCCCGGTTGCGGCAAGGCGGCGCCCTTTGAACGCCGTGCAGGGCAGGATTCTGATCGCCGACGACGACAGCGAGATGGCTCAGATGCTGGGCCACCTGGTGCGCCGCGAGGGATTGACGCCGCTGCTGGCCCAGGACGGCGCGGAGGCCCTGCAACTGATTCGCGCCGGTGATCCCGACGTGTTGCTGGCCGACATGAAGATGCCGGGCATCGACGGCATGGAGTTAATGCGCAAAGCCAAGGATCTCGACCCTGAGTTGCCGGTGATCCTGATTACGGGGTTTGCCGAGGTGCGGGGCGCGGTGGAGGCGTTGCGCGCCGGCGCCCACGACTATCTGGCCAAGCCCTTCGAGCATCAGCAGGTGATCCGAGTGGTGCTGCGCGCGCTCAACGAGCGGCGGCTGAAGCTGGAGCTGAAGCATCTGGCCGATCACGTTCACCATGTACTGTCGCCGCGCGAGACCTTCGGTCCCAGCGAGGCCATCGGCAAGGTGATCGCGGCCATCAAGCAGGTGGCCAAATCGAACTTCAGTGTGCTCATTGTGGGCGAGACCGGCGCTGGCAAGGAGGTGGTGGCGCGGGCCATTCACCAGGCCAGCGGGCGCGCCAGGCAGCCGTTTATTCCCGTCGATTGCGGGGCGGTCCCGGAGATGCTCTTCGAGAGCGAGCTGTTCGGCCACGAGCGGGGCGCCTTTACCGGCGCCGATCAGCAGACGGTGGGCAAGATCGAGATGGCGCACAACGGAACGCTTTTTTTGGACGAGATTCCTAATATGCCTCTGGCTTCCCAGGCCAAACTGCTGCGGATGCTGCAGGAGAAGATTCTTTACCGGGTGGGCGGCGCCAAGCCCATCGGCGTGGATACGCGAATGCTGACGGCCAGCGGGCAGAATCTGGAAACTCTCTGCGAGCGCGGCCTCTTCCGCTCCGATCTGTTCTTCCGGCTCAACGAGTTCACCATCACGCTTCCGCCCCTGCGCGAGCGTCGCGAGGATATTCCCTACTTGGCCAAGCGCTTCATGGACATTGCCAATATCGAATTGTCCAAGTCCATCCGGGGATTTTCTCCTTCGGCCACCGAGACCATGCTGTGTTACCGCTGGCCGGGCAATGTGCGCCAGTTGCGGTCGGTGGTCCGCCGCGCCGTGCTCACGGCCGAGGATCTGATCTCCGATGAGCATATCGGATTGAAGCCCGGATCGCCTATCGCCAATGCCACTGAACTGCTGGCGGAAGACGAACGGACGGAGAACTTTGCCGCGCCCGGCCAGGGGCGGGACGATCTTTCGCTGCGGGAGATCGTCCGCAGCAACACGGTCCACGTCGAGCGGACGGCGATCGTGCATGTCCTGATGCGAACGGGAGGCAACAAAGCCAAGGCCGCGCGTCTTCTTCAGGTGGATTACAAAACCCTTCACTCCAAGGTGAAGGAGTACGGCATTCAGATCAAAGGAGTCGAGGCACATGCATAAGAAACGTGATGAGAAAGCGAGCGAAGGCGGCTTCGAGCTAGGGCTGGGCGGGATCCTCAAGGGACTGGGAGACCTGGTCGAAAAGCTGGGAGACTTGAAAGAAACCGGAGAGCAACTCTCCCGCAGCGGCGAAATTCACGGATTGGGCAAGGAAGTCAAGGGAATGTACGGCTTCACTGTCAAGATGGGGCTGGGCGACGACCGGCCGCAGATCGAGCCTTTTGGCAACATTCGCAAGGACCCGGAATCCGGGCACTCGGTAGTCCAGGAGGTTCGCGAACCGGCAGTGGATGTCTTCGAGGAGGAAGACCACGTGCTGGTGGTGGCCGAGATGCCGGGCATCTGCGTGGAAGACCTGAAAGTCGAGTTGGATGGCGATCTGCTGACCATCGTGGCCGAGCACGGCGACAAGAAGTATCGCAAGGAAGTGCTTCTTACGGCCAGCTATGCCCGCGAGAAGATGCAGATCAGCTGCAACAACGGAGTCGTTGAAATCAAGTGCGTAAGGTGAGGGTGCGAATATGGCAGCGGAGCGTACGGAAGCCCCGGTACTGAAACTCAAAATAGCCGAGGCATTGAGCAAGGACGTCGGGCGGGGAATCGCCCGCATGGGCCCGGAAGACCTGGAGAGGCTCCAGCTTGCCGTCGGAGACCTGGTGGAGATCGTGGGCAAGCGCGCCACAGTCTGCAAGGCCATGCCGGCGCACAAGGAGTTGCGCGGGCAGTCGCGCATCCAGGTGGACGGCCTGGTGCGCGAGAACGCCGGGGCTGGGCTGGACGAGTTCGTGAAGGTGCGCAAGACCGCTTGCCGTCCCGCCGAGCGGGTGGTGCTGGACCCGGCCAACGTGCGTCCGTCCGAGCGCGACTTGAACTATATCGGCAGCCTTCTGGATGGGCTTCCGGTGCAGGAGGGGGACCGGATCCGGGCGGCGCTGTTCGGCAGCCGCTGGGCCGACTTCAAGGTGGGCGCGACCACTCCCAAGGGTGCGGTGCTGATCAATCCCACCACCCGGCTGGTGATCGGCAACCCGCAGCAGGCCGCGGAGTCGGCATCCCGCTCGACCTCGTATGAGGACATCGGCGGGCTGAGGCCGCAGTTGCAGCGCATCCGCGAGATGATCGAACTGCCGCTGCGCTATCCCGAGGTCTTCGAGCAACTGGGCATCGACGCTCCCAAGGGGGTCTTGCTGCATGGGCCGCCGGGCTGCGGAAAGACGTTGATCGCGCGCGCCATCGCGCATGAGACCGAGGCCAATTTCTATTCGATCAGCGGCCCCGAGATCATCCACAAGTTCTACGGCGAGAGCGAGGCCCATCTCAGGAAGATCTTTGAAGAGGCCGCGCGCAAGGGCCCCAGCATCATCTTTCTGGATGAGATCGACGCCATTGCGCCGCGCCGCGAGAACACGGTGGGCGAGGTGGAGAAGCGGGTGGTGGCGCAACTGCTGGCTCTGATGGATGGGCTGGCCAAGCGGCAGCAGTTGATCGTGATCGCCGCCACCAACTTGCCCAACCTGCTCGATCCGGCGCTGCGCCGGCCGGGCCGCTTCGACCGGGAGATCGCGATTCCCATTCCCGACCGCACCGGGCGCGAGGAGATTCTCTCCGTGCACAGCCGGGGGATGCCACTGTCCACCGACGTGGACATGCGCCACATGGCCGCGATCACCCACGGTTTTGTGGGGGCCGATCTGGAGGCGCTTTGCCGCGAGGCGGCGATGATCTGCCTGCGCCGCATCATGCCGGACATCGACTTTGCGCTGGCCCGCATCCCTTACGAGCAATTGACCAAGCTGGAGGTCGGGAAGGAAGATTTCATCGATGCTCTGCGAGAGGTTGAACCCTCGGCGACGCGCGAGGTCTTCGTCGAGGTGCCCGATGTTCACTGGGAGGATGTGGGCGGGTTGGATCAGGTCAAGCAGCGGCTGATCGAGGCGGTCGAGTGGCCGCTGCAACATGCGGAACTCTTCGCCGAGGCCGGCATCCGCCCCCCCAAGGGCATTCTGCTGACCGGGCCGCCCGGCTGCGGCAAGACCATGCTGGCCAAGGCCATCGCCAACGAAAGCCAGGTCAACTTCATCTCCGTCAAAGGACCGGCGCTGCTCTCGAAGTATATTGGAGAGTCAGAGCGGGGAGTGCGCGATATGTTTCGCAAGGCCAAACAGGCCGCGCCGTGCATTATCTTCTTCGACGAGGTCGATGCGCTGGTTCCGGCGCGCGGCGCCGGTGGCGGCGATTCGCATGTTGCCGATCGCGTGCTGAGCCAGTTTCTTACCGAGCTGGATGGCGTCGAGGAGTTGAAGGGGGTTCTGATGCTGGGCGCGACCAACCGGCAGGATATGCTCGATCCAGCCATTCTGCGCCCCGGGCGCTTCGACCAGATCGTGGAGATTCCGTTGCCCGACGAGCAGGGCCGCCGCCAGATCTTCGAGGTTCATCTGCGCCATAAGCCACTGGCGCCGGGGATCGATATCGGCAAACTGGCCGCGGCCACGGAGGAGTTCAGCGGCGCCGAGATTCAGGGCGTCTGCGTGGCAGCGGCGCTGAGCGCCGTGCGGCGCGCGGTTGCCGCCAAGATCGCAAAACCGGAGGCCGCGGTGGTGGTGCTCATCGAGGCAAGCGACCTGGAAGCAGAGCTCGAAGAAGCACGGCGGCGCTGAATGAACCCCGGCGAGCTGGCTTGTTATCTGTATTGTTTGACCTCCGGGGGCGGTGGCGGCGAAGCAGCCGCTGCCTCCGGGGTCGACGAGCGCCACCCGGTTCTGGTACTTGACTGCGGAGAAATCGGCGCGATCTATAGCGAAGTCGAGTTGGATGAGTTTGTCGGTCCGGCGGCCGAGGCGCGCCTCCAGGACCTCACCTGGCTGGGCCCCAGGGTCTGCCGCCACGAAGCGGTGATCGAGCAGGCGATGAGCCGCGCGGCGGTGCTGCCGGCGCGTTTTGCCACGCTGTTTACCACGCTGGAGAGCCTGGAGAGCTACGTGCTTGAGCGCCGGGAAGCGATTGCCGGATTCTTTGCCCAGCTTGGCGACCGGCAGGAGTGGGCCGTCAAAGGGCTGCTGGATCGCGCCACCGCACTGGAAGGCGCGCTGCGGAAGTTGAGCCAGCCCGCGGCGGAGGACGATCGTTCGCCGGGGGCGCGCTACTTCGAGCAAAAGCGAATCAAAGCCCAGGCGGAGCGGGAGTTCAATCAGCGGCTGAAGGAGCACTGCCGGCAGACGGCCACGGCCCTGAGCGCAACCGCCGGCGGCTTCCGCGAGCGCAAGGCGATGCCCCCGGAGGAGGGGGGAGCCGAGGCGGTCTTGAACTGGGCCTTCCTGCTCGCGCCGGCTGAGATTGCCGGGTTTCGCGCCGCTCTGGACAGGCTCCAGGGCGACGAGGTTTTTCCCGGCCTGCGGCTGACGCTGACCGGCCCCTGGCCGCCCTACAGCTTTGTCCCAGAGCTCCCCGAGGTTGCGCGGGGATGAAGTACCTCCTTCACTGCATCGTCGAGCAGGGGCTGGAAGAGCCCGGGGCGCAGAGCCAGGGAATATCTCTTGTGGCCGGTCACGGTCTGGCGGCGGTGGTCTCGCAAGAAGAGTTGGACGAGCCGCCCACGGTCGCCCGGCTGCTGGCCTTTGAACGAGTGGTGGAGAGCATCCACGCCCGGCAGACAGTGCTTCCGCTGCGTTATGGCTGCCGGATGGAGAGCGCGGCCGAGATACTGCGCCTGCTCGAGGAGCGCCGCGAGGAGTACGAGTCGCTCTTGAAGCGGCTGCGCGGCATGACCGAGATGGGAATTCGCCTGCTGTGGCCGGCGCGGGCTTATTCGCAGCCTGCTGCCGCGGCGTCACCGGGCGCGGCCTATCTGGCCTCCTTGCGTCCGCGCTACGAGGCTGGCGGCGCGCTCATGCCGGAGGAGGTCGAAGCCTCCGGCCGGATCGCGGGCCTGCTCGGGGATCTGTTTGCCGAACAGCGCAATGAGGTTTCCTCGTCCCGCCAGGGACGCCTGCTCTCGCTTGCTTTTCTTACGCCCCGAGCCCGCGTCGAAGAGTTTCGCGGCAAGGCCAGGGAGATCACTCCTCCCGGCGGCGCGAAGTTACTCTTGAGCGGGCCGTGGCCTCCCTATAGCTTCGTATCCTCCATTCATTGAAACTATGGGATTCGCTGAATCTATGGTGCGGTCGCTATGGAACGAATACCCTGCATTACCTAAGATTTATTGGGATTCTTTACTCTTCCTGTATTTTCCATCGAGGCTCCGCCGCTCCGTATCACCATGCCGGATGCCGTATAACTCGTCCAATCGACGCGCATTCATCAACTTATCTTCCAGCCGCGTGCAGCCTATGTTTCCGGCGGCAAAACTAAACTTCTCCAATCTATCTGAAAGTACTGTGGAAATCGTATGTTGGCGAGTTTGGTCCCTCTATTGCAATAGAAGGGGCAGGTCGAACATCACGTGCGGCCTATCGCCGGCGGAAGAGAGCCTGAAAGGAGAACAAATCATGGCAAAAGTTAATAAGTCCACTGATTCATCGAGTTTGGCAGAAGTTGTTGACCGTATTCTTGACAAGGGCATTGTGATCGATGCTTGGGTTAAGGTATCACTGGTTGGCATCGAGCTGCTCTCGGTGGAAGCCCGCATTGTCATCGCTTCGGTTGAAACCTACCTGAAGTACGCCGAAGCTATCGGTCTGACTGCCAGCGCCGCAGCCCCGGCCTAAGAACTATGTCTGACAGACTCCTGTGGCCGTTTCCAGGCGCTCTTTGCGCGTGGTACGGCCACGGGCACTTTCAACGCAGACTCGGAAAAAGGAGACACGGAATGATGACGGACGATATGGTTCGCTTGCATGATGAAGTCCTCGCGATGCGCAAGGACCGCAGAGCTTTGATGAACAGCTTGCAGAAGGAAGCCAAGTTGCGGACAAAAGCCGTTACGCATCTATGCGCTCACTTCGGCCATGCTCGCGCCATGATGGCGAAGCATACAAAGCACGCGCGGTTGACTTTTCTAAACAACCTGAAAAGCTCGGTTGGCACGCTGCGGAAAAACATGGCGGACGACCTGACTGGCGCCCGCATGGCCTGGGCCGGCAAAAACTGATTGCGGCAATCGGCATAGACCGAAGTTGAAACGGCCGGGAGCCATTCATTCGCAAATCCAGCGCCCGCGCGCCTGGTTTGTTGTCTGGCTGAAGGCATTTTCACAGATACAGTGGTGCATTTTTCCTAAGGAGAAAGGTCGTCGCTCCCTGCTGGTTGCGCCGGCTCGGCTTCAGTGGCCACAGTACACCATCCGTGAAAATGCTATAACTCCCACCGGCAAGTTTTTCGGGCGAGAGTGATTCGAGGGGACAGAAATGGACGCAGGGATCGAACATTTGACGGCCGGAAAGGGTATTGTTCATTCCGCGCGTGGCCATGTTTCACTCCGGCGGGCTTCTAAACAGGGTTCGCGCGAATCGGATTGCGCGGAAGTTCCCTGTGCATTTTGCCACGGCACGGGAACCGATCCCTTCGGCATCATGTCCTGGCTTTCCCAGTGTTGTGTTTGTGATGGGAGAGGCGTCACGCAGGTGCGGGGACCGCAGGAGAGTTGTGCTCATTGCCGGGGCAGCGGGGCTATCAAAACGTTCACCTGCACCGTTTGCGGCGGGAAGGGTCTTGTGCCTTTGCGAGCAGACGATGCGGTGGTGTGCCCGGAGTGCCAGGGTACGGGAGATGATGTTTCAGCGTCGGCGATGCCGTGTTTGAAATGCCACGGCCGCGGCTCGGTCGCGTTGGATGCCTAGAAACGAATGTGAGAGACAGGCGAATCATTCGTTGCCGTTCATGGATCGATGGATTCGGTAGGAGAAAGGGTGGAGAGAAATGGAAATCAATTGTGTTTCATGCGGGTTCAAGGTGGATCTAACCGACTCCTATGACAACTACCAAGGCCAAGTCAAGTGCTTTGCCTGTGGCGCCATCCTGGATATCACGACCCAGGAGGGCAACGTCTGTTCGGTCACACTCGCGGAAGGCCTTGCCGAACCTCCGGCCGAAGAGGTTATTGAGGTCGTGCAGGTCTTTGATCAAGCTCATCTCTGAGGGCGGAGATTATAAGCATTCGGCGCAAAACGAAAATGTCCGCGCAGCGGGCGAACTTTTGTAAAGCGAGGACAACGATGGGTGTATTGACCGAAGCGATGATGCGGCTGCAAGGGGAGATTGGGGCTTGGCGCCACGAGAGAGTGGTGATGCAACACGATTTGGCCCGGCAAGTTAACGAGAGGCGTACCCGGGTTTCCGCTTTGCGTGCCGGGTTTGCTCGCGATTGCGCAGGCGCCCGCCGCGCCTGGTTTGGTCCAACGCTTTCCGCACGCCGGGCTGAAGAGAAGCAACAGCTAGCGGAGGAAACAAGGGCTGAAGTTCAGCGGGAACACAAGCAACAACGACTGGCTGAGGAAGCCAGGGCTAATTCCCAGCGGGAACAGCAGGCCACAGCGAAGGTAAAATTGCGGCCGCAAGGGCACAATCCACCCAAGCCTGTCGCGGCGCCGCCGCCCGTTGCGCCCTTGGCGCATGCCCATAGACTGCCGCTCAAAGAATCGAAGAAGCACTGATTCGACCGCCAAAAGACCAGTAAAAGGAGAGCATTCCGGTGATGAACACAGAGAGCAGAGATCGCTGCAGCGCGGTAGTCAGAGTGCAACCGCAAGGAGACGATGTGATGATTGAGGCCAGCGACGAGTTTGTCGCCAGCCCGCATATCCAGGCTTTGGCCGACAGGGCGCTCGCGTACCTGGAAGTCGGTTACGCCATCCACTTTGCCGGCGCCGCGGGAACGGGAAAAACGACGTTAGCCTTTCACATGGCGACCAAACTTGGCCGCCCGGTCACACTCATCCACGGGGATGACGAGTTTGGCAGCTCGGACCTGGTCGGCAAGGACGCCGGTTACCGCAAGTCGAAGCTGGTCGACAACTACATCCATTCCGTGATGAAGACGGAAGAGGACATGAATACCCTGTGGGTGGATAATCGCCTCACCACGGCTTGCGCCAACGGAAACACGCTGATCTACGACGAGTTCAACCGTTCCCGCCCGGAGGCCAACAATGCCCTGCTCAGCGTATTGGAGGAAAGAATCCTGAATCTGCCCAGCCTGCGGCGGAGCGGCGGCGAAGGGTACCTTGAAGTGCATCCGAACTTCCGTGCGATCTTCACCTCGAACCCGGAGGAGTATGCCGGGGTTCACAAGACCCAGGACGCGCTGATGGACCGGCTGATCACGCTCAACCTGGGCAACTTCGACCGCGAGACGGAGATCCAGATCGGGATGTCCAAATCGGGTTTGGCCCGCGCGGATGCCGAGGTTGTCGTGGACATCGTCCGCGAGTTGCGCGGCACCGGCGTCAACAATCACCGTCCGACGATTCGCGCCACCATCGCCATCGCCCGGATTCTGGTGCATCGTCAGGCGCGGGCGCGGATGGACGATCCGGTCTTCCAGTGGGTCTGCCATGACGTGTTGACCACCGAGACGGCCAAGGTCACCTGTGACGGGCTGTCCTTGATGCCGCACAAGATCGACGAAACCATGGCCAGGGTCTGCGCCGGAATCCGCAAGCCGTGCCTGGTCAAGAGACGGGCCGTCAACGAGAAATAAGGAGTAGATCATGGCCATTCCCAGCAAGGGATTGAATCAGATTCGCACCCTCTCCGGCCGGACGGATCGGCTTTCCGTGCCGTACCGGAGCTATATGCAGATCAGTTGCCTGGAGATGGAGCGAGCGCGGCGGAATACAGAGCGCAAGGCTGCCGGCCAGCGGATCGCGCTGATCGACGCTCGTATCGGGGAGATCGATAAGGCCAAGCAAGAGCTGCTGCAGGCAGCGACCGCGGATGGCCAGGGAGCGCCGGCGCGGCTGCCCGGCGGCCTCGAAGTAAAGCCCGTACCCCGGCGCAGCATGGGCGGATTCAAGATTCGCTACTGAGCCTTGTTGCTTCGGACATCTTGGAATAGCACGGCAAGAACGACCCAGTATCGTTTCGGGCGGGAGTGTGCGCCCTGTTTCGTTTCAGGCAGGGTGCGACGACTGTTTTCATTTCAGGCGCGCGTGAGGCGCCTGGTTTTGCTTCAATCGTGAAGGGCTTGATTGAAAGGAGCCTCTATGCTGACCATGCGCACTTCGACTCAGATTGCCGGCAACCGCCACCGCTTGAACTTCCCGCTCTGTCCGGCTTCGACCGGCAGGCCGAGGGCGAGAGCGAGTGCGGCGCGCCTGCTGGGGGAGTGGCGCCGGTTGCTGAATGCCGAGTCGCGGCGTAGCTGGCTGGAGATTCAATGGAGATCGCACCTCGGGCGGGTGCGGCAATGGCAAGGGTGAGACCTTGCAACAGACGAGAGAAATCCGGGGGGAGCGGTGGAAGCAAGGAGAAGGCCATGAGCAGCAGTGAGGGTACAGCGGTGGCGATCGGTACGGAGCGGGAGACGGAAGCCCCCGTGATCAGCGGAAAAAACTATATCTACGCCATCGTTGAGGGCGGCGAGCCGCTGATCTACGAGGCTCTGGGCCTGGAGGGCAAGGACGTGTACACCATCACCGAGGGCCGTCTGGCCGCGGTGGTCAGCGGCCTGACCGGGTCCAAAATCCGTCCCGAACGAGCCAACCTCAGAGCCCACCAGACTGTGCTGAAGCAGCTGATGGCCGTCATGACTCCGCTGCCGATGGCCTTCGGTACGGTGGCCGCCAGCCCGGAAGCGATCCACAAGATTCTCATCCGCAACAGGCGCGCCTTTGAGGAGCAGTTGGCGCGAGTTGCCGGCAAGGTGGAGATGGGGCTGCGCGTCACCTGGGACGTGCCGAATATCTTTGAATACTTCGTCAACACGCACACCGAACTGCGCCTGGCGCGGGATCGCCTGATGGGCTCCCGCCACGAGTTTACCCAGGAGGAGAAGATCGAACTGGGCCGGATGTTCGACCGCCTGCTCAATGAAGACCGGGAGAACCACACGGCGCGGGTGGAGCGGGCGCTGGCTCCGCTGTGCTCGGAATTCAAAGCTAACCCGTGCCGCAACGAGCAGGAGGTCATCAACCTGGCCTGCCTGGTGAAGCGCGACTCCCAGGAGGCGTTTTCGACCGGCGTCTTTGCCGCGGCCCAGCTCTTTGACAACCACTTTTCGTTCGACTATAGCGGCCCATGGGCGCCGCATAACTTCGTCGAGATCGAACTGGAGCAGTAATGCTGCTGGTGGACGATATTCTGTGCGCCCCGGTCCGCAGCATCTTGTGGATCTTCCGGGAGATCAGGGATATCGCCCAGGAAGAGCTGGACGGCGAGGCCAAGTCGATTACCGAGCAGTTGCGGACGCTCTATATGCAACTGGAGACCGGGCGGATCACCGAGGCGGAGTTCGAGGCCGGGGAGAAGCGGCTGCTGGACCGGCTGGATGAGATCGAGAGCCGCAGGTCGACGGAGAACGGGGAGCCGGAGGAAGGCGACGCGGACGAAGAATCGGACGCGGACGAAGAGCCGGACGAAGTATAGGAATCGGACGAGGACGAAACGGAAAACACCGACGATGCCGGGCGTGAGCCTGACGAGATGTAAGGAAGCGGCGAAATGAACCGGCACGTACCATTGTTTTTCGACAAGCAAGGCCTGCAGCTTCTGCTGTTTGGCGGCAAGGGGGGCGTGGGCAAGACCACCTGCGCCACTGCGGCCGCGTTGCGCCTCGCCGCACAAGCGCCGGAGCATTCTCTGTTGCTGGTTTCCACCGACCCGGCGCACTCGGTGCGGGACAGCCTGGCCGGCTACGTGCCCCCCGGCAATCTGCAAGTGCTCGAACTGGACGCTCAGCAATGCCTGACCAGGTTCCGTGAGCAGAATGGCGGCATGTTGCGCGAGATCGCCGCCGCCGGCACCTTCTTGGACGATGAGGACATCAATCAATTCCTGAATCTCTCTTTGCCCGGTCTGGACGAGTTGATGGCGCTGTTCGAGATCGCCTCCTGGGTGGAGACTCGGCAGTACGACTGCATCGTGGTGGATACGGCGCCCAGCGGCCATACTTTGCGGCTGCTGGCCATGCCCGAACTGATCGGGCGCTGGCTGGGAATGCTGGAGGTGCTGTTGGCCAAGCGCCGGTATATGCGGCGGGTCTTCAGCCGTAATGCAACTCCGGACCGCCTCGATCAGTTTGTGAGCCAGTGGAAGACTACGCTGCATCTGACCGAAAAGCTGATGCATGATCCGGCGCGAACTCAGTTTGTTCCGGTGGCGATTGCCGAGCCGCCGAGCGTCGCGGAGACGGTGGCGCTGTTTCACGAACTGCAGAGCCGCAAGATGCCGGTATCGGAGCTGGTCGTCAATCAGCTCCACCTGGAGTGCGCTTGCCCCAACTGCCTGGCCGCCGGATCGACCGAGCAGTTCCAGATCCAGCAATTGCTGTCCGGCATCGGGCATCCATGCACGGTGTGGGGCATCGGGCTGCTGGCCGAGGAAGTGCGCGGGCAGCGGTTGCTGATGGAGTTCTGGGTCCACGCGCAGCCGGTCGGCAAGCGGCCGGCTATCCCCATCGGCCGCGGCAGCTTCCGTGGGCCGGCGGTCTCGCATCCGCCTTCTCCTCCCTCGGAGCGGATGCAGTTCATTCTCTTTGCCGGCAAGGGTGGCGTGGGCAAGACGACGCTCTCCTGCGTTACCGCGATGCGCATGGCCTACGACTTTCCCGCCAAGCGGGTGCTGCTGTTTTCCGCCGACCCGGCCCACTCGCTCTCTGCCTGCCTGCAAACCAGGATCGGCCCCCAGCCCAGGCAGTTGATGCCCGGCTTGACGGCGATGGAGATCGACGCCAAGGCGGAGTTTGAAAAGCTGAAAGCCCTGTATGCCAAGGATCTGGAGCATTTTCTGGTGGCCGTTTCGCGCGGCTTCGATCTGACCTTCGACCGGGTAGTGCTGGAGCGCATGTTGGATCTGGCCCCGCCCGGCTTGGATGAGGTGATGGCGCTGACCCGCATCCTGGATTTCCTGGCCGAGGGCAGCTACGATCTCTTCGTGCTGGACTGCGCCTCGACCGGCCACTTGATTCGCCTGCTGGAGCTGCCCGGCCTGATCGACGAATGGCTGAAGGCTTTCTTCAACCTCTTTCTCAAGTACGAACACATTCTGCACATGCCGGGATTCACGCAGGAACTGGTGGGAATCTCGCGCAATCTGAAAAAGCTGCGCGAGTTGCTCCGCAATCCTGCCGCCTCGGCGCTCTATGCAGTCGGCATTCCCACCCGGATGGCGCTGGAGGAAACCAGGGATCTGGTGGTGGCCTGCGACCGGATGGGCATTGCCGTCCCTTTGATGTTTCTGAATCTGTTGACGCCGCCGTGCGATTGCCAGCTTTGCGAGGGCCTGCGCCGACGGGAATCGGAGGTGGCCGGGGAGTATCGCATGGCGTTTCCGAATAAGCAGCAGGTTCAGATCTACCGGCAGCCGGGGATCGGCGGGCTGGAGCAGTTGGAAAGTCTGGGGCGGAACCTCTATCAGCCCGCCCAACAGGAGGTTGCTGTCTATGCAGAGTCCTGAGATCATGGCCGGCGGAAACACGTATGCAACCGATCTAAGCGAGCTTGAGGAAAGTCTGCAAGGCGTTTCGATCTGCGAAGTCCTTGATCGCGTGCTGAACAAGGGCGTCGTGGTGGCCGGCGAAGTGACCATCTCGCTGGCCGGCGTGGACCTTGTGTACCTGGGCCTGAATCTTGTCTTGACTTCCATCGAGACCGCGCGAGGGACCCTGGTGAACGGGTAAGCATAGGGTCAGGCAGTCGGTATCGGAGAGGGGAACACCAATGGATTCGCTCGGAACAACGCTGGTCGAGACTGAATCGATCTCGGACTTTGCCCAGGTGATGCGGCAGGATGACACAATCCAGCCGCGGGCGCAAAGCGGAACCCCGTGCCGCGCCCGCCTGGAACTGGACCCGGAGAAGGTGAGAAACGGACTCGGACAACTTGTCCTCACGGTCATCAAGCTCCTGCACGAATTGCTGGAGCGCCAAGCGCTCAGGCGCATCGACGCCGGCTCGCTTACCGAGGAACAAATCGAGCGGATGGGCCTCACCCTGATGGGTCAGGTAAAAGAAATTGATCGCCTGCGAAGAGAGTTCGGCCTCGAAGAGGAGGATCTGAACCTCGACCTGGGACCACTGGGGAAGCTTTTATAACAAAGGAGATGCACGATGCCCCAACAGCAACTTACACACGCGATGGCGAGTTCGACTCTGGCTGATGTACTCGAACGAGTGCTGGACAAAGGCATTGTCATCGCCGGCGACATCAAGATCAAGCTGGTGGACATTGAGCTGCTTTCCATCCAGATTCGCCTGGTGATCTGCTCGGTAGACAAGGCCAAGGAGATGGGCATGGACTGGTGGGTCAACAATCCGGTCTTTTGCAGCCAAGCTCCCAAGGGACAACTGGAGGCCTCGCTGTCCCGAATCGACGAGCGGCTGGCCACACTTGAGTCCGCAACACCCGCTGTGCCGGTCAGCGTTTGAGCGTCTTACGGACTATCTCCACAAGAGAATAGCCCGTGGATTTTTCCATGTGCAAAGACGGTGACCGAATGATCTGCAACACGTATCGAAGGACACCTACCGCATCCGGCGATCGAGCAATCCCAGGTAACAGAGCGGGACCAGGGAGACCCGCCGTGCTTACTCCGCGCTGGCGGGTGTCTGGTCGCCATACGTGGGATACGGCTGGAGCTCTGTGCTCGTGGGCATGGGGGCGAGGGTTGCGAGATCGGCCTGCACCTGCGCCCACTGCGACGGGTTCTGCTTTGTCGTGATGGGGGCGTTCGGGTTCGCGTAGTAGGCCTGGATGTCCCGCTTGATTCCGGGCGGGATGGGCTGCGTGGGCTGGCGGGTAAGGCGGTGGAGGAGATTGGCGTATGTCAAGTCGGTGAGCGAATAGCCGCCTGGCTGTACCACTCGACCTGTGTCGAGGTCGCGATTGGGCAGCGGGTGACGCGGATCGCGCGAGAGCAGCAGCTTGTCTGGGTTGGCGGTCATGATGGCCGAAATAGCTTGCGGAGATTCATTCGCGGAAACAGGATCGCTTGCTTGGGCCGCGGACGTGTGCGTCATCGCGGGAGGCGTAAACCGCGTGAGCATCCGGTGCATGATCGTCGTTGACTCCACCACGCTGTGCAGGTAAGCGGTCTCTGTTGCCGGGGTCGGGCCTTTCACGTCGATCAGCTTAAGTGGGCCGAACTTGGGCAGGATAAATAGAAAGCCGGCCAGCGCGTAGGTTCCTATGCCAGCATGACGGCGATACTGCTGCCAGTCGTTTTCCGTGGCCACCACGGCCACTTCCCGGTCGATCTCCGCCGCATCCGGCGTCTCCGGCTCCGGCGGCTCGTGGCCGCGATGCAGAAGAGTGATGGCGTAGGCCACGCGGGGGAAAAAGGTATGCACCATGAAACGGTATTCGCTAACGTTGAAACGCTGACGCCGGGAGGAGAAATCGTCGCTGAGCCCGTAGGTCTGGTAGTAAGCAAGGGTAAGCTGCTTCACCGGAACCTTGAGCCCGATGTGGCGAAGGAAGCGGACCGGGGCCATGCGGTGATGCGCGATCTCGTCAATGTCAAAGGCGAACTCAGTTTGCACATGCTGGCGCTCGCCCTCGGCGTAGTTTACCTCGAGACCGTATTTCGTACGCAGCCTGGGGAACTCCACGGGAACGGAGAGATTTGTGGCTTCAGAGTGGCCGATGGAGTCGCCGACGTAGTGAGACAGAGCGCCCACGGCGAACGCGAGTTCATCGGCGTTGTGCGCATTGCGAAAGAGACTCACCACGAAGTCGCCAGAGCGCACGTAATGGGTCAGGTTTGAGAAAACCTTGTCGCCAAATGGATAGTAACCCATGTCCTGGATAACGCAGCCGCCGTAGGCATAAGCCCGCGCCTCTTCCAGTTGCGCTGGCGTCAGGGTGGGATAGCGGCTGAGCAGGAGCGGAACAATGGAATTCTGCCAGTTCAGATCGATGAGCTCTTCGTGCGTAAGAAGGGTATACGCGCTCGCGTGCCTACCGAAAAGAGCGGCCAGCAGCAGCACAAGCGCCAGCAGTATGCGCATCTGGAATCGCCGCAATTTCATCTTGTGTCGAGTCCCGATGAGTCGCAGGTTATTTGCGGCCCCCCGTTGCTGAACGATTTCTTGTGCGCGGTCTTCATCCGGATCCAATTTCATTACCCTCGAATTTTAGACAATGAACGTGTTTGGATTCTGCTCAATAGTGACCGGATTTACTTCAGCCTCTTCTTGGAAAGTATTTATGTAAGCCACGCATTTAAAGGCCGCGTCCGAATCGACCAATTCCAGACTCGCAGAGGGACAGATCGTGAATGCAGCAGCTGTTGAAAATCACACCCCAGGCAAATGAACCCATTGACACTACAGACAGGATTCTTCCGTCCGCAATCAGCTTTCTGCTGAGGTGGGGTAACAAAGGAGATTGACAATGGCTCACTTTCGAGGGACCAACAGCGACATACATGGCCCAACGGTCACAAACGATACCTGGAAAATAAAATTCTGCTTGACAAAGGCGCTGGGGAAGGCGAGGATTATCTATCGTTGTAATTGGCGCGAACTGAGAGTCTGAATTTTATTGATAATTTACGGATTCCTCTTTCCAGGGCCTGCTAAAGCAATCGGCTCCGAGGCAATCACCTCGGGGCCGATTGCTTTTGTACGCACAGTGAAACAAGCACGGCTCGCCTGCATCGCATCCTCGCGCGGGTGACGATTGCCGCGCGGCTGTGTCACACTGAAAAAGAAGGGCCTGTAGCTCAACGGTTAGAGCAGGGGACTCATAATCCCTTGGTTCGGGGTTCGAATCCCTGCAGGCCCACCAGATAAGAGGCGCATGAAGACTGGCATCATAGGCCTGCCGCAGGTGGGCAAGACATCGCTGTTCAAGATACTGACCAAGGCCAAACTGGAGGATCGCGGCCACTCGCGCCAGGAGCACATTGGCGTGGCGCGCGTGCCGGACGAGCGGCTGGACAAACTGTCGGCGCTCTACTCGCCGAAGAAGACGACCTATGCCTCGGTGGAGTTTGTGGATGTGGCGGCCATTGGGCAGGAGGCGCTGAAAGAGACTGCATTTTTGACCAGCCTGCGCCAGGTGGATGCGCTGATTCACGTGCTGCGAGCGTTTGAAGAGGAGTCGATTGCGCACGTGGGGCCGATCGATCCGCTGCGCGACATCAAGAGCGTCGAGTTTGACCTGATGATTAGCGATCTGACCCAGGTGGAAAAGCGGCTGGAACGGCTGGAGAAGGATTTGAAAAAGGGGCGCACCAGCGAACTGGAGCGGGAACAGGCTCTGCTGTTGCGGTCGAAAGATTCGCTGGAAAAAGAGCAGCCGCTGCGCGAACTGGAGATGACGCCGGAGGAGAAAAAGCTCATCAAGGGCTTTATGTTCCTCTCGCAAAAGCCTATCTTATATGCACTTAACATCGGCGAGAGCACCACGCTGGGCGACGATCTGGAGGCCGCGGTGAGCCGCTTTAAACTCGAAGAAGTCGCGCACCGGCCCAACGCCGGGGCCACGGCCATCTGCGGCAAGGTGGAGGCCGAACTGGCGGAGATGGACGACGAGGAAGCAGTCGAGTTTCTCGGCAGCTACGGGCTGCGCGAGAGCGGGCTGGTGCGACTGATTCGCAAGAGCTATGAGCTGCTGGGACTGATCAGCTTTTTCACCGCGGGCGAGGACGAGTGCCGCGCCTGGACGATTCCGGTAGGGTCGAAGGCGCCGCAAGGAGCCGGAGCGATTCACTCCGATCTGGAACATCATTTCATTCGCGCCGAGACGATTCGCTGGGACGCGCTGCTGGAGGCCGGCTCCGAGGCCGCGGCGCGCAGCAAGGGAACGCTGAGGCTGGAAGGCAAAGAGTACGTAGTGCAGGATGGCGATGTGATGCACATCCGGCACAGCGGATAGAGGCGAATGCTCAGGATTTCTCTCATTCTTGGCGCGATTGCCGCGCTGGCCGACGTGGCCGGCGGATTTGTATTGGTGCGCGCCAAGGGCGTGGAGCGCTACCTGCGCTATTTTGTGGCGCTGGGCGCGGGATTTCTGATGGCCACGGCCGTGCTGGAGATGATTCCTGAAGGCCTGAAACAGGAGGGCCTGCGCCAGAGCAGGTGGCTGGGACCGGCGCTCATCATGGGCGGCTACTGCGTGGTGCATCTGCTGGAGCACACCATCAACGCCCACTTCCACTATGGCGAGGAGACGCACACGGGCGAGTTCGTCTCGCGGCATACCGGTAATTCTGTGCTGGCGGGATTGAGCGTTCATGCGCTGTTTGACGGTGTGGCCATCGGCTCGGGATTTGCGCTCAACAGCAGTCTGGGCTGGTTGATCTTTCTGGCAATTTTGCTGCACAAGGCGCCGGAAGGATTCACCATGGCGTCTGTCATGCTGGCCAGCGGGCGCAGCCGGACTGCGGCCTTCTACTCTGCCGTGCTGCTGGCGGCAGCCACATTGGCCGGCGTTCTGGTGATTGGACTGGCTCCCGTGCTGGTGCTGTACGGACTGCCCCTCTCAGCCGGCGTGGCGCTTTATGTAGCGGCCACCGACCTGGTTCCGGAAGTGAACCGCGAGCCGGGGATTCGCATGGCGCTGGTGTTTTTCGCCGGCGTGGGCGGTTTCCTGTTGCTGCGGATGATGCTGCCTGCGCTGTAAGCGGCCTCCTGCTTCAGCCTTGCCGCCCAAAGCCGAATCTCTCCCAATAGAGCCGAGCCAGCAGCTTGGCGTAATCCCAGCCCACTTTGAAGTTGGCTTTGCTTGCGCCCTGGGCGCGGCTGCCGAAGGACAGCGGAACCTCTGCCACCGAGCGCAGGCGGCCACGGACCAGAATCTCCAACAATAATTTGAAGCCGGCGGGCTGGAAGGCAATTCCGTCGATGCAGGCGCGGCGAACCAGAAAGAATCCTGTCATCGGGTCATGGGCACGGATGCCAGGACGCTGGATTGGCCAGGTGGCCCAGATCGCAGCCATCGAGAGCCACTTGCGCACCGGATTCCATTTGCCCACCTGGCCTCCGGCGGTGTAGCGGCTGCCGATGGCCATGTCGTTGCCGGCAAAAATGGCTGCAATCAACTTGGGCAGCAGTTCCGGGGGGTGTTGCAGATCGGCGTCCATCACGCCCAGGATCGACGCGTCCGTGTGCCGCCAGCCGTAAAAAACAGCGCCAGACAAACCGCGCTCCCCCTTGCGGATCAACAGGCGCACGCGTGGATCTTTTTGGGAGATGTCGGAGACAATCTCCTCGGTTCCGTCGCGGCTGTCGTCATCGACCACCAGAATTTCATAGGCCATTTTCAGGGGGTCAAGCACGGTGCGGATGTGATGGAGCAGGCCGCCAATATTATCCGCCTCGCGCAGGGTGGGAATGACGAGAGCCAGGCGTTCGGGCGGCTCTTTTCCCGGCTGGGTGCGCGTTGCCGCGCCCTCTGCCGCCCTGTACGATGAAGTATTCTTTGTGAGTGACATTACGAGCTTGAGTATACGGGGTTTATCCGGTTGAAGCGCTATCTTTCGGTCAACTTTTTACTGACCATGCTGTTCACGATGCTCGGCATGGCCGTGATGGGCTACCATCCCGGAATCGAAGACGACGGCGTCTATCTGACCGCGGTCAAATACAAATTGAATCCTGCGCTATATCCCCATGACTCCGCTTTTTTCCGCTTTCAAATGCAGGCCAGCTTCTTCGATAACTGGGTTGCCGGGTTTGTCCGCTGGACCGGAATTCCCCTGGCCGACACGGAACTACTGTGGCAGTTTGCATCGATCGCGTTGATCGTCTTTGGCTGCTGGACAATTGCGCGCAAGCTCTTTCCCGAGGCGCGGGCACAATGGGCGGGGGTTGCCATGGTCACCGCCATGCTCACCCTGCCGGTGGCTGGAACCGCGCTCTACATTCTCGATCAGCATCTGCACCCGCGCACTGTGGCCACGGGCCTGATTCTGCTGGCGGTTTCGCGGATACTGGCCGGCAAAAGATGGCAGGCGGTCCCCTTCCTGTTACTGGCGTTTGTACTGCACCCCATTATGGCCGCGTTCGGCATCTCTTTTTGTTTTTTCCTGACCATGGCCATGCTGGAACCATTCCATCATTGGCTGCGGCGCTGGCGCGGGACCGGAGGAGGCTCATGGGCAGCCGCTTTTATCCCCCTTGGCTGGGTCTTTGATCCGCCCACACCCGCCTGGCGCGCGGCGCTGGGCACGCGCAACTACTTCTTCCTCTCCCGATGGACCTGGTACGAATTGCTGGGAGCGTGGGCGCCCCTGGTTCTCTTCTGGCTGCTGGGTCGCTTAGCCCGAAAACGCGGCGAGACGCTGCTGGCGCGCTTTGCGCTGGCTGTCTTTCTTTACGGGGTCTTTCAACTGGCAGTGGCCGTGCTCATGCTTGGCTTCCCTGCCCTGATCCGGCTGGCTCCCCTGCAGCCGATGCGTTTTCTCCAACTGATCTACGTATTTTTGGCCTTGGTGGTCGGTTGCCTGTTGGGCGAATATCTGCTCAAGGCAAGCCTCTGGCGCTGGGCGGTGTTTCTCGTAGCCATCAATGCGGGCATGTTCGCCGCGCAGAGGTTGCAGTACAGCGGCAGCGAGCATCTGGAACTGCCCGGACTAGCCACGGCCAACCCATGGCTGCAGGCCTTCGCGTGGATTCGACAGAATACGCCCACCAATGCCTATTTTGCCCTCGACCCCGAGTACATGGCCGCGCCGGGAGAGGACTATCACAGCTTTCGTGCGCTGGCCGAACGCAGCCAGTTGGCCGATTACATCAAAGACACGGCGGTTGTCACGCAGGTTCCAGAACTGGGCGAAGTGTGGGAGCGGCAAATTCAGGCCCAGAAAGGATGGAGCCGCTTCAAGCTTGGCGATTTCGAGCACCTGAAGGCGGAGTTTGGAGTTGGCTGGGTGGTGGTCGGCTATCCCGCGCAGGCTGGTCTGGAGTGCGAGTGGCACAATGGCGTCTTATCCGTCTGCCGGATTCCGTAAAGGCAGGGAATAGGGTTTCGCGGTAAAGGAGAGGTCATTCTTCCACAAAAACGGCTGGGGCGTTGCGGCTGGTGTGGATGATGCGAAGAATTCGTATCTCTCCGGGCTTCACGCTGTAGAAGATCAGATAGTTATTGACAGGAAAGGTGTGGACGTTGGGGCGCAGGCCCGACTCGAGAACCTTGCCGATATAGGGAAACTTGGCAAAGAACCCAAACTTGTCTGTCACTGAGCTAACGGCACGAGTCGCCAGCGCTTGACTGCCACTCTCCCGCACTACGTACAGCCAAATTGCATCAAGATCGACTCTGGCCTGCGGCGCCAAACGGATGCGCATTATTGACCAGCTAGGCGTGCAATTCCGCGCACTTGAACTGACTCAACCAGCTCGTGGAGAGTTTCGCTGGAGTATGTCTCTCCCTCGCCAGCATCAAGGGATTGCTCGGCGAGGTCAAGCGAGGTCAGCAATTCGACGCGAGCGCGTTCCCGCTTTTCCCACTGCGCGAGAGCCTGCCGCACAGCCTCGTCGGAGTCGCGAAAGCGGCCTTCCTGGATTCCCAGGACAACGAACGAGTTTTGTGCTGGAGTGAGCTCAACCTGCATAATCCAAGCGTAGGACTAGGACAACGACCTGTCAACAGGCTACTGTTCTTCGAATTCTGTACTTTGCGCAATGGGGGCTGTTTCCGCGAGAATGATAGAGTTGCTTTTTCCGGTTGGAGACCGGCTCATGCTCAACCTTACCCAGCGACTGATTCTCGGCTGCGTGCTCCTGGTCGGCCTGATTGCCGGGTTGGTGGCGGCCACGCACAACGCTCTGGCGGCGGCGGGACAGCTTCAACTAGCGTTCCTGTTTGTGGCAACTGTAGCCGTGGTCGCTGTAGCGGCCATCTTCTCCGTATTGCGCCCCATCCGCCTGCTGGCTCGCGATGCCCGCCGGATCGCCGAGGGCAACCTGGCGCACCGCGTGGAGTGGAGCAGCCGCGACAGCTTTGGCGTGATTGCCGCTGAGCTGAACCGCATCGCGGTCCGGCTGCGCGAACTGGGCGAATCCGAGGCAGGCCGCCGCCAGATGGAGTTTCAACTCTCCGACGCTGTGCTGCAATCCATCTTCGAGCCCATCATAGTGACCGACGGCAAAGGACAACTGCTCAAGGTGAATCAGGCTGCAGCCGATCTGCTGGGCGAAGCCGCCACTGACCGCATGGCGCTGGCTAAGGCGCCCGGCGGGGACAAGATTTTGAGCGCTATCCGCAACGCCGTTTCCCTGCAGAAGCCGGTAGCCGACGAGGGCGAGGCTTCCCTGCTGCCCTTGCGCATCGGCAGCCAGGAGCGCAGCTACCGCCTGCGCACCACACCCATGCGCGACGCTGAAAAGCGGCTGCTGGGCACCGTGACTACCCTGGAAGACGTAACCAGCCTGCAGGATACTGACCGCTTCAAGACGCAGTTCATCAGCGTGGCCAGCCGCAAGCTGCGTGACCCGCTGCTGCAAATGCGCCGCGGCCTGTACGCTTTGGGCCAGGGATTTGCCGGAGAGTTGCTCCCCTTGCAGGCGGAACTGGTGGCCGCATCCGCCAACGAGAGCGAGAAGCTGGATGATTTGATGGGCGACCTGATCGAGGTAGCGGAGTTGGACGCCGGACGCCGCCAGTTCACGCTGGAACGCCTGCGCCCCTTGCAGATTCTGAACGAAGCCCGCGGCCGTTTCTGTGACGAAGCGGCTCAAAAGCGCATCCGCGTCGATGTCACGGCCTACGAAGATCTCTCCTATGTGCAGGCCGACCGGAGGGCGGTGCGCTCCATTCTGGACAACCTGCTCTCCAATGCCATTCGCTATACGCCCCTGGAGGGAGAGATTCTACTGGCCGCCGAAGAGGTCCAAAGTTCCGTACAGTTTACGGTGCGCGATTCCGGACGCGGCATCGAGGCCGACCGGCTGGGAACCATCTTCGACCGCTTCAGCACCTTTTCCGAAAAAGGCTCCGGCCTGGGACTGGCGCTGGTCCGCCGCCTGGTGGAGCAGTTGGGCGGCCAGATTGCCGTCGAGAGCCGCCTGGGGCACGGAACCACCTTCCGCTTCGCACTTCCGGTAGCGGCCGTCAACGAAGTCCGCTATCCGGTGGAGGAGGGCTGATGGCCGAGATCAAACTGGAGCGCCAGCAGGAACCTGCACGGCTTCGCGTCTACATCGGCGCCGCGCCGGGAGTGGGCAAGACCTACGATATGCTCAACGATGCCTACCGGATGAAGCATCAGCAAGGCATGGATGTGGTCATCGGGCTGGTGGAAACTCACGGGCGCGAGGAAACAGCGTCCCGCGTACGCGACCTGGAGGTCGTGCCCCAGCGCGAGATTCCTTATCGCGGTGTCACCCTGAAAGAGATGGATGTGGACGCCATATTGGCACGCCATCCGCAGACCGTCATTGTGGACGAGCTGGCCCACACCAATGTTCCCGGCAGCAAGAACCGCAAGCGTTACGAGGATGTGCAGGAGCTGCTCGACGCCGGCATCAACGTCATGACCGCGGTCAACATCCAGCACCTGGAAACGCTCAACGACACCGTCAACCGCTCCGCCAACACCATCATTCGCGAGACCGTCCCCGACAGCTTTCTCAAGCGCGCCAACGAAGTGGTGAACGTGGACGTGACCGTGGACGAGCTGCGTAATCGCCTGCGCCAGGGCAAAATCTATGCCGCCGAAAAGGTGGAGCAGTCGCTGGCCAACTTTTTCCGCAAGGGCAACCTGAATATGCTCCGCGAGCTGGCCCTGCGCACCACTGCGGAGCAAGTGGGCAACCAGGAATCTCAATACCGCCGCACGCAAGGACTGGAACAGGCGTCCATGCCGGAGAAGGTGATGGTGTGCCTCAGCACCCGGCCCGGCACCGAGCGCCTCTTGCGCGTAGGCGCGCGCATCGCAGGCCGCCTAGCCAGCAATTGGTACGCCGTTTATGTCACTCGTCCCGAAGACGACAAGGGCCACGGAGACCCCGAGGCCTTTCATCGACTGGAAGAATACCAGCGCATGGCCCGCAATCTGGGCGCGCAGGTGATCTCGCTCAGCGACCGCAGCGTCGCGGATGCCCTGATCCGCTTTGCCCAGGAGGAAGGCATCTCCCACGTGGTCTTCGGCCAATCTGCCCGCTCGCGCTGGGATGTTTTTCTGCGCGGCTCGGTGATCAACCGCTTCCTCTCCGAGATTCGCGACGTCACCGTGCAGGTGGTTCCGATGCGCGCGCAATAGCCGTTGCGGCGCGGCTGAGGCAGAAACTTTTCTCATTTTCGCGAAACTATTTTTCTACTGCCGGGTATAATTCTGCAAAGGTTTCTGCGTTTGCTCACATGAAGGATGAACCGAGAGCAAGACTCGAAGCACAGCAGAGTTAGAGTCATGAAGCGTTCTTTCCGCAAAAGAGTTTTTTCGCGCGTGCTGGCTGCTGTAGCCATGACCACCCTCGTCTTGGGAGCTTTCAGCGCGGCGCGCGTTCTGGCAAAAGCCGTCCCGCCGAACCTTCTGGATGGTGATTGGAAGAATGTCGATCCGCACACGCGGGAGATTGACGTTATTGTGATCGCGGGAAAGAAGGTTCACCCCTTCGGCGTATGCCATCCCAAGGATTGCGACTGGGGAGTACTGCCGCTGAAGGCCAGGAGAGTTGCCTCCAGCGGCAATCCCACCTACACCAGCAAGCTGGTGGTGAAGCATCCCACCGTAGTTTATCTCTATGACCGAATGGCCCGCATAACCTACCCAGACGACCAAGTCGTGACCAGCGAAATAGTCAAGATCACAATTTCGCTGTTGCCCGATGGCAGGCTGCGCGTGGATACCTTTACACGCTTCCCGGAAGCCGGTGGCCGCGCTGATCAAAGAGCCGTCAACTACTTCCGCCGCTCCCAGAGCCCCACCGCTCCAGCAACTCATTAACCCTGCCGGTTGAGTTTGGAGCTTCAGAAGCGTGGATGATGCGCACCAGTCCGCTGCCATCAATCCAGATGGGGCGGTAACACTGTCCCATGTGATAATTTGAATATAGCGGCACTGTGAGAGCTCGTAGCTCAGTTGGTAGAGCAACGCCCTTTTAAGGCGTGGGTCGTGCGTTCGAGCCGCACCGAGCTCACCACTCTCCCAGCCGCGACTTTCTTAAATTATTTCTATGCGCCTGAATCGAGCGTCTGTCGCGCTTCGGGCGCTTGCGTTGACAGCGGCAGCGTGAAATGAAATGTGGCGCCGTGTCCGAGTTCGCTCTCGGCCCAGATGCGTCCGCCGTGGGCCAGCACGATGTGCTTGACAATGGCCAGGCCCAGGCCGGTGCCGCCCGACTCGCGAGAGCGAGCTTTATCTACGCGATAAAAGCGCTCAAAGATTCGAGTGAGGTGCTCGGCGGCAATGCCGGGGCCGAAGTCCTGAACGCTGAACTCCACTTCGGATTCCAGCAGCCGCGCGCCCACCAGGATTCTCTTGCCGGCTTTGCCATAGCGGAGAGCGTTTTCCACCAGATTGCCAAAGACCTGGCTCATGGCATCGGATTCGGCTAAAACAAGCACGTCCGGCGCTCCGGATGATTCCAGCACGACGCCGGAGTCTACCACCATGCCGCCCAGCGATTTGACAGCGTCAGAAACCAGCGCGCTTGCCCGCGTAGGTTGAAGCGACAGCTTGTAGTCCGGGCTCTCGACGCTGGCCAAGGCAATCAGATCCTCTGTAAGGCGGCTCATGCGGGTGGCGTTCTTGAGGATGATGCCGAGGAACTCTCGGTTGGTTTCCCTGCGAACATGGGGCTCCTCGATCAGCGTCTCGACATAACCCTGGATGGAGGTGAGCGGGGTGCGCAACTCATGGCTGACGTTGGCGACAAATTCGCGGCGGGATTTTTCCGCGGCATCGATGCGCGTGATGTCGTGCAGCACAGCCAACGCACCGCCGGAAGACATGGGAACGGCATGGATCTCGAAGATTCGGCCCGGCGCCAGTGTGCTGGCCCGCCCGGAACGCTCTTCGCGAAGCTCCAGCGCCGCTTTCACGCAGGCCAGCACTTCGGGGTCGCGCAACGAGTTAACCAGCGGCCTGCCCACCTGAATCTGTGCGCCGGCAATGCGCTCCATGACGGCGTTGGACCAGCGAACCAGCCCCTCGGGGGTGATGGTGACCACGGCCTCCTGCATGGAATCGAGCAGTCCGGCCAGTTCCTGACGGCGGCTTTCAATTTCGGCAAAGCTCTCGCCCAGCCGCTCGGCGGTCTGGTCCAGAGCGGCCTCCATGCTGGAGAACTCATCATGGCCAGTGTGGCCCAGGCGAGCGCTCAGGTCGCCATCGGCGATGCGCCGCGCAAAGGTCACCACTTGCTGAAGCCGCGCGGATATGCGGCTGGCAACCCAGGCTGCCAGGGGAAGCGCCATAGCCAGCGCAACCAGGCCCGCCCACAGAGTCTCGTGGCCGGGCAGGCGGAATCTCTCTCCAGCCATGCGGTTGAAGACAATCTCCACCACCACTGTTTGCAAAATCAGCAGCAGGACAAACAGGCCGAATAGCTTGGCGAATACTCTTGAGGTCAAGGTTCCCTACTCACTTTTGGGAAGTTCGAAGCGGTAACCAGCGCCGCGCACTGTCTTCAGGTGGCGCGGGTTTTCCGGATCGATTTCGATCTTCTCCCGGATGCGGCTCACATAAACGTCGACCGATCGGGGCGTGACAAAGCGCGCATCGCCCCAGACGGCATCCAGCAAATGATCGCGGCTGAAGACGCGGCCGGGATGGCGCGCCAGATAGTCCAGCAGACGGAACTCGGTGGCCGTGGTGGGCATCACTTCACCGCGCACCGTCAACTGCATGGCGTTGGCGTCGATGACGACCTCTTCAAAGCGAATCATCGAGATCGTCTCGGGCCGCTCAAAGCGGCGCAGCACGGCCCGAACGCGCGCCACCAGTTCGCGCGTGGCAAAGGGCTTGGTGATGTAGTCGTCCGCTCCCATTTCAAGGCCCAACACGCGGTCGTTTTCACCGGCGCGTGCCGTGAGAAAAATAATGGGCACTGTAGAAAGTCCGGGATGATTGCGCAAGCGGCGGCAAACATCGAGGCCATCGCCGCCGGGCACCATGATGTCCAGCAGAAACAGCGCGGGCGGCTGCCGCTCAGCGTCGGTAATCAGGTAGGTGGGGGTGGTGAAGAGGCGCGCCGCAAACCCGGCTGCTTCCAGGTGATGCTGCACCAGGCGCGCGATGTCGGTGTCGTCTTCCAGTACAAAAATAGTCTGGCTCAACCGGTCTGCCCTCGCCCGGCGGCCGTTGAACTTCAGATGCGGAGGCCGCACGGAATTATTAACAGACTACTGTAGCCGGGCAAATAGTTTGCAAATGTTGTGTAAATTTGAGCGGAATGCGCGAGGACGAAGCGGTTGTGCGCCTACAGTATGCTGTTGACAAGGCTGAAGAGCAAAATTATCAGCACGGTAAGGCTGATCAGCACATACAGGCGGCTTCGCTGCCGGGCAAAGCCGACCACACAAAATGCGATCCGCGCGACGGGCGTGGCGATTAGCAAGATCAGGCCAAGTTGGATGATGCTCTGTGGAGACAGCCGGACCGCGCCGCGGACGATGCCTGAGAGGGTGCGCAGCGAGCTATCTCCGGCGCGGAAATGCGAGTAATCAGGGATCGCCGACCACGGATGCCGTAGAAAGAGCAAACCGCCCGCCAGCACCACCAGGGCCGAAAGAGTCACGCCGAATCGAAGCATCCCGGCGACGGAGACATCGAGTTCCTGGTCGGTAGGCTTGCCCATCAGATCCTCCCGGTAATGCCGTTGTAGATCATCTCCATGCCCAGTAGCGCAATCACCACCGCGAAGATGGCCTTGAGCGTCGCCACGCGCGCCTTCACAAGAAAGTGCGTGCCTGTCAGGGAACCGGCCAGAACTCCCAGCATAACCGGCATGGCAATTCCAGGGTCAATATAGCCGTGCTCCAGATAAATTCCAGCGCTGGCCGCCGCCGTAACGCCGATCATAAAGTTGCTGGTGGTGGTCGAGACTTTGAAAGGCAGCCTCATGGCTTGGTCCATCGCCAATACTTTCACTGCTCCGGAGCCGATGCCGAGCAGCCCGGAAAGCGTGCCCGCGCCGAACATCACACCGAAGCCGAGAGGCACACGCTCGGCGCAATAGGGCGTGAGCCCATTCGGGCCGGGGTAGGTTCCAGCCAGTTCGAGCTTTGACGCCAAGCGGTCGGGCGCCGCCCCTGGGACTGGATCGTGCTTCCTGGCAAAAGAAGTAATAGCTGAGTAAAGCAACACCACGCCGAAGACGATGGCGATCCCGTGCGTGGACACCCTGGCAGTGAGGAAGGCGCCTAAGATCGCGCCTAATGTGGTCGCAATTTCAAGGAACATGCCGATGCGGATATTGGAGAGCCCTTCGCGCACGTAGGCAACCGCCGCGCCCGACGAGGTGGCGATGACGGATACAAGCGAAGCCCCCATTGCATAGCGGATATCTACGCCGAAAAGAAGCGTCAACACAGGAATGATGACGACGCCTCCACCTAGACCGGTCAGAGCACCCAGCATGCCCGCCAAAATCGACAAAAGAAATATCTGGGACGTGAACGCAATGACGGTCATGCGGCTGGCTTTTTCCTTTGCATCAATCGAGGGGAGGACGTTTAAATTGCCCTAAGCTTTTGGACGCCGCGATTTGTGCTTCAGCAGCGGATAAAGACAGGGTAAGTGTACCATGCGGCGGAGTCCGCAACCTTCGCTGTTGCGCATCTTCGCGTTGACCTTGTTCGCCGTGGGAGGAAAGCTGCTCTTCAGCCGCTAAGCGTCAGAAGTGGTTCAGCTGCGCCTTCGGCCACCGCTCGTAGGACGGAAAAGTTGAAAAGGTCAGCCCCACCGCAGGTGGTTAGATCGACTGCACCGGCACGAGCATCAGATCGTCCACCAGGCCCACTTCCTTCTGCACAAAAGGCTCTCCGTAGCGCACCCCGGCCAGCAACCCGTAGTGGCGGGCTTCGGCAAAGGTGCGCTCGCGAATCTCCTCTTCCGGCACAAAGAGCCCGCCGCCGGCCGCCTGGTTGGCGTATTGCGAGCGATAGGCCATCAACGCGGCAAGGCGTTGCGACAGGAAAGGCGTAATGTCCACAATGAAGCTGGGGCGCACATCCGCGTAAAGGCTGGCGTAGACAATCTTGAAGGGGCGATGCGGCGGCAAACCGTCCTCGACTTTAGTTAAACCGGACAGAAAACACGCTTCGTAGCCAAGGGTAGCCGTGGCCGAGTGGTCAGGGTGCCGTGCCTGCCAATAAGGCAAAATGACCACGCGGGGACGCAGAAGGCGCAGAATACGCACAATTTTGAGGCGGTTTTCCAGGGTGTTTTCGACCGCTCCGTCGGGCAGGTCAAGCGCCTGCCGCCAGCCAACGCCCAGCAGGTGCGCTGCTTCGGCTGCTTCGCGCGCGCGTGCTTCCGCGCTGCCGCGGGTTCCGGCTTCGCCCTTCGTCAGGTCCAGAATGGCAGTATGCAAGCCGCGCGCTGCCATGCGCAGCAGGGTTCCACCGCAGGTCTGTTCCACATCGTCGCGATGAGCGGCGATGGCCAGCACATCGGCTACAAAAGAATCAGATGCGGAATCAGAGGCAGGGGTGGTCATTGCGGATGGCTCCCGATGATCGGGCGGTGCGGGTTTATGTTTTCCCACCCTTTTCGCGGTGACGCTGCGAAAAGGATGGGGCACCCAACAAGAATCGGCTAATAAACTGTATTATTGGCGTCGGTGAGCCCATCCATGTAGGCCACGTCATAGGCCGTGCCTGTCACAGTCACATACTGATTGTCGATAGCTGTGCCGTCCACGGTTGAGTAGATGTAAACCTGCCCACCCTCCGCCGTGTAGATCTTGTGCAGACCCGTTACGGCTGCAATTCCGGTGGCATCGCCGATATAGGGCTCCAACAGGGTCACCTTACCGGTGGAGGTGTTGTACATGGTCAGGCAGCCGTAGGGTAAGTGGTTATTGGCGCGCTCGCCGTTGGTGCATTGGGTCATGCCAATCCACAACGTGTTGTCGTCAGCTTGCAACATGCGGCTCATGGCGCCTGGCGTACCGTCGCTGATAGAAGCCGGGTTGGGAGCTGAACCCGTGGAAGGAACCACCGTGTTGGTGAGCAGATTCACCACTGTCAGGTAGCCGCCCCAGTAGCCGTCGGTCATTTGCTTCTGACCCACGACGTACAGAGTGGAACTATTGACCAGCGCGTTGCTGGCTCCGCCGGGAATGGAAATGGTGCTGCTGGCCAAAGCGCTGTGGGTGGGAAGCGACCCGGACTGCTGGCCAATAAGGTAGATCAATGGGGCTACCGGCAGCGGGGTAACCGAGGATGACGTGCCGCCGCACTCCGGACCGCAGTTCAACACGTACGCTGTGCCGCCATCCGCGGAGAAGACTGCCTTCACCGGCCGGTCAAAAACCAGCGGCTGGTTATCGTTTGGGCTGAGCGCCTGGAACAGGCACCATCCCGGCGCGTTCTGCGGCTCGCAATCCACCGCGCCCGTGGGCCAGGTGCTGGGTCCGCCGGAGTAGGCGGTGCTCTGCGCTGCGGTCAGCTTGCGCGGATAGTAGACGTAATTTGAGTTCTGCGCGAAAGCCAGCGCCGCGGAACCGCCGGGGTTCACGCTCACCCGGTAGACGCCGGGAAGGTTCAACGCGTAAGTCCCGGCGCTGGTCGCCGACTTGTCCACTACTGTGAGTTCGTGCGTGCTCTGGCTGGCGGCGAAGGCGTAGGTCTGGTTGCGCGTGATGAAGACGCTGGAAGATTTGCCGTTGAGTCCACTGGTGCTGCCGATCAGCTTCTCCCCGGCATAGTTGATCATGTTTAAAGCGCCATCGCCGGAGCTATAGACCGCGCCGGACAGCTCCTCAGGCATGTTCTGGATGGTCACAGGCAGATTACCCGCGTATCCGCCGATGCTAAATGCCGCGCTCGTATTGTCGCTGTTGTACTTGAAGCGAATGTCGTAATAAGCATCCACGATCTGCAGAGTACCGCTGGAGAAAGCGCTGGGGTTCTGAATCGCTATCATTACGCGATTGGCCAGCCCGCTGGGCGGTAGCGCCCTGCCCGCAAAATAAGTGGTGGTGCCACAACCTGCCAGCGCGGCTGCAACAAACAGGGCTGCGGCGGTGCTCGTCCAAAGACTTCTCTTGTTCAAAATCCCTTACCTCGACGGAAGGCGCTATAAGTGCGCGTAGCTTGCCCGCGGCCAAGCCGCGGCGTGAACAAATTGACGGCGGTTGCAGGTCCGGCAGGCGGATTGAAATACCCGTCCCTGTACCGGCGCAGCCCCAGTTGATGACTACCGAAGTATAACAAAGCAGCCCTGCCTGCCGGCAGATTGAATTCCCTGCTGCCCTCGTTGAGACGCGCAGCAGGAGGCTCCGGTAAGCCGCTGGATTGAAATTGCTTTGGCACGGCAGGCCTGCGTAGCTTAACATGGCACAAGAATGACGCAATTTGCCGACATCTTCACCAACCGCCCCATTCTCGCCGATGGTGCAATGGGCACCGTTCTCTATGCCCGTGGCGTCTTCATCAACCGCTGTTACGACGAGCTGAACCTTACCGACCCGGGTCTCATTCTCTCGATTCACGAGGAGTACCTGCAGGCCGGCTCCGAGATTATTGAGACCAACACCTTTGGCGCCAATCGTTTCCGGCTGGCCCGCCACGGTTTGGCCGGAAGCGTGGCCCAGATCAATGCCGCCGGGGTTAAGCTCGCCCGCCAAGCCGTTGATCACCTCAAGGAAAAACAGGCCGGGGAGGCCTGGGTTGCAGGCTCCGTGGGTCCGCTGGGAGTGCGCCTGGAGCCGCTGGGAAAGACCGGCCTGGACGAAGCCCGCGCGGCCTTTGCCGAGCAAATTGACGCCCTGGCCGAGGCTGGCGCGGACCTCATCATCATTGAGACCATGTCCGCGCTGAACGAGGCCCGAGAGGCCTTGGCGGCCGCGCGCGAGGTGGCCCCTGACCTGCCCGTGCTGGTGATGGTGACGGTGGACGACGAGGGAAACTGCCTGGATGGCGCTTCGCCCGCTCAGGCTGCCTCGCTTTTGACCGAGTGGGGCGCAGGAGCCATCGGCGTCAACTGCTCCACCGGCCCGGCAACGGCGCTGACCGCCATCGAGGCCATGCGCGCCGCCACCGCGCTCCCCTTGGCTGCCATGCCCAACGCCGGCCTGCCCCGCGCCGTCGAGGGGCGAAATATCTATCTCTGCTCGCCCGAGTACATGGCCGAATTTGCCCGCAAGGCCATCGTCGCCGGGGTGCAGTTCGTAGGCGGCTGCTGCGGCACCACGCCCAACCACATTCGCGCCATGCGTTCGGCCATGCGCGCCATCGATGCGCAGGCCCGCGTCCAGGTCACCGGCGCGGCCCCTGCCCTTATCACCGAAACCCCGCCCGCTCCCATGGGTGAACGTTCCCGCATTGGGTCACTGATTGCCGAGGGCAGCTTTGTCACCCTGGTTGAGATCGTGCCTCCTCGCGGCATCACCTGCGCCAATGAGATCGAGGGTGCGCGGCAGCTCGCAAAACTCGGCGTCCATGCCATCAACGTGCCCGACTCCCCGCGCGCCTCGGCTCGCATGAGCGCCCAGAGCCTGTGTATCCAGATTCAGCAGCAAACCGGCATTGAAACGATCCTTCACTACACCTGTCGCGATCGCAACATTCTCTCCATTCAGTCGGACCTGCTGGGCGCCTCGTCCATCGGCCTGCACAACATCCTCTGCCTGACCGGCGACCCGCCCAAGCTGGGCAACTATCCTGACGCCACCGCTGTTTTTGATGTGGACTCCATCGGCCTGGTCAACATTGTGCACCGGCTGAATCACGGCCTGGACATCGGCTCCAACGCCATCGGCGCCAGCACCAACTTCACCATCGGCGTGGCCGCCAACCCCGGCGTGCCCGACATCGAGCAGGAACTGCGCCGCTTTTTCTACAAAGTCGAGGCTGGCGCAGAGTACGCCATCACCCAGCCGGTCTTCGACCTGCGGCTTTTGGAGAGCTTCCTCAAGCGCATCGAGGGCCAACGCATTCCCGTCATCGCCGGCATCTGGCCCCTCACCAGCCTGCGCAACGCGGAGTTCATGAAGAACGACCTGCGCGTCTCCATGCCGGATGAAATCATGCAGCGCATGGCGCGAACTGGCTCTCCCGATGCCGCCCGCCGCGAAGGCATTCTCATCGCCCAGGAGATGCTGGAAGCCGTGCGCCCCATGGTCCAGGGTGTGCAGGTCAGCGCCCCCTTCGGCCGCTACACCGCCGCCGCCGAGGTCATCGCCTCTGTGCTGCCCAAACCTGTTCCGGAGTAATTGCCATGCCTTCCTTTGAAGATTCGCTCAAGAAGCTGGAATCCATCGTCGATCAACTTGAAAAGGGCGACCTGGCCCTGGAGGAGTCGCTCAAGCTCTTCGAGCAGGGCGTGGGCCTCTCCGCCGCCTGCAAGGCCGAACTCGACGCCGCCGAGGGCAAGGTCCAGATGCTGGTCAAACAGCGCGACGGCTCACTCAAGCCGGAGTCCTTCCTGACCGAAAAGCCCTAGCGAGACAATTGCCATTGGTGCATTTCATCAGCCCAATGAACGTGGATCGTGCCCGGTTCCGTCAAAGTGGCTGGTGGTTTTGTAGAGTTCGTACTTGCCGTCCTGCGCCGAAGGCCGGGTCCGATCCAGCAGACTGGCAAGTTCATCCGATGAATACGCGTGATACGTCCGCGCCGCCTCCAGCGCCTGATCCAGGATTTCCTGGCGATCAATCCCGGTAATCTGCACTGCGACAGGCAGGTTGAGGCAATAGTGGAGGCACTCGATGGGCTTGACCGAATTGCTTTTGAGAATGAAACTGTCTCCAAAGCACTTCATCCCCAGTACGCCGATGCCCTCGCTGACCAGTCCGGGCACGACATCATGAGCAAAACTGCGAAAATGGGCGTCCATCACGTTCAGCGGCATCTGTACGGCGTCAAAGCGGAACTGATGCTTGCGCGCAATCTCCAGCATGCGCAGGTGGACCAGTGGGTCCTTGTGGCCGGTGAATCCGATATAGCGGAGCTTGCCTGCCTTCTTGGCCTCCAGCATGGCCTCCATCCCGCCGCCCTCGGCAAAGATGCGGTCGGGGTCTTCCAGGCGAATCACCTCGTGAAACTGCATCAGATCGACGCTGTCAACCTGCAACCGCCGCAGCGATTCGTCAATCTGGCTGGCGGCTGCGGCTTTGGTGCGGCCGTTGATCTTGGTCATCAAAAAGACCTTGTTGCGATAGCCGTCCTGGAGCGCCCGGCCCATCAGGACCTCGCTGCGGCCGCCGTTGTAGTCCCAACTGTTATCCATGAAGGTAATGCCGCGATCAATCGCGCGCCGAATCAGCTGAATGGAGTCCTGATCCGCGATCTTGGGTAAGCCAATATGGAAGCCGCCCAGGCCGATGGCGGAGATGCGCTCCCCGGTGCGGCCCAGCGTGCGATAGATCATCTCGTCGCTCTCGGCGCGGCCGCCGCCGGGGTCCCCAGCGAGCGATTTTTGGTCGCTGGGGTGGCTGCCGGGACTTTGGTTCGCAGCCTCCGTCTGCTCGGCGCTGAGCATGGTTGTAAGCAGTTGTGCGGTGGCGGCAGCGCCCACTGCCGTTGAGGCAGTCTTAAGAAAACCTCGCCGATCCATAAAACCTCCAGGGGATTCCTCCGGGAATGAAATGAATTCAGGCTCAATCGCTTCAAAGCATTTCCACTTCATCTATGGATGTTGGAGCAGCGCGAAAGATGGCTTTTTCTAAATGAAAAAACAATTCGTTGGTTGCCCCACCATAATCCCCAGTCCCTAATCCCTAACCCCTAATCCCTAACCCCTTTTTCTTCGCCAGCCGCGCCACCACGGCAATCTCCCGCAGAACCTGGCCTAGCGGGCGCGCGGGTGTGCCCCACAGCACGGTTCCCGGCTTCACGCCCAGGCCTTCGTTGGTGATGGTCTTGCCGCTCAGGACGCCGGCCTGGCCGCCCAGAATCACGCCGGGGCCGATGTGCGCGTGGTCGCCGATGCCCACCTGCCCGGCAATCACCGCTCCGTTGCCCACCGTGCAAGAGCCGCTGATGCCCACTCCCGCCACCAGAATCACGTCTTCGCCAATCTCGCAGTTGTGCCCGACGTGAACCAGGTTGTCGAACTTCGTTCCCCTTCCAATCCTCGTCTGCTTCAGCGCGCCGCGGTCGATAGTGGTGTTGGCGCCGATCTCCACGTCGTCTTCAATCAGCAGCGTCCCCTGTTGCGGAAACTGGGTGTAAGCGCCGGTCTTCTCATCGCGCACATAGCCAAAGCCATCCGCGCCCAGCACCACTCCCGCATGGACGATAACGCGATTCCGCAGCGTGGTTCCCGGATAGAGCACGGCGCGCGGATAAACGCGGCAGTTCTCGCCGATGCTCACGCCCGCGCCGATGACCGCGCCAGCATCGACGCGCGTTCCAGCACCGATCTGCACGTTCTCGCCAATCACTGCACAAGGCCCAATACTCACGCCTTCGTCCAGCTTCACATGTGCGCCAACGACCGCCGCAGGATGCACGCCGGTTGCCGGCAGCGCAGCCGTAAGCAGCTTGGCTGCCCGCGCAAACCACAACCGCGGCTGTTCGGCCTCCACGACGCACTTCCCTTGCGGAAAATCTGGGCCGCAACCAGCCTTCAGCACAACCACACCCGCTTTGCTGGCCAGCGCCTTGGCAGCCGAGGCCGCATCCTCGGCAAAGATCAGTTCCGCGCATCCGGCCAGTTCGACGGAGTTTACGCCGTTGACCGGCCGCTTCGGGTCTCCCGCAACCAGTTTGCCGCCAAGAGCTTCAATCAGTTCGCCCAGCTTCATGCGTCTCTCCTCAGTAAATCCCCGCCTCGCCCGCCGGGCGCGTCTTCCATCTCCGGTGAATCCACAGCCACTGGTCAGGATAGCGCCGAATCCACGTTTCGAGGACGCTGGTGCACAGTTGCGTAGCGGCCACAATGTCAGCCTCCGTGTCGGCGCTCCGCTCGAAAACCAGTTGCGGGCCAAAGTGCAGCACGTAACGCCCTTCGGCCTCCTCCCACACCATGAATCCCGGCAAAACCGCCGCGCCGGTCTTCAGCGCCACGCGCGCCACTCCCGAGGCCGTGCAAGCCTGTCTCCCAAAAAAATTCACGAAGACCCCCTGCGGCGGAGTCATATTCGTGTCCATCAAAATTCCAACCGTTTCGCCCTTGCGCATCGCCGTCAGCAGCCCGCGCGCAAAATCGTCCTTGGGCAGTACAAGATTGCCATGCAGGCAGCGGATGCCGTTCACAAACGCATCCAGCCGCCGGTTATCAAGTGGTCGCGCGATCATGCTCATCGGATAGCCCATCAGCGAGTGATAAAAGCTGGACAACTCCCATGCGCCCATGTGGCCGGTGACGATCAGCACGCCCTTCCCGCGCGCCTTCGCCGCCAGGTAGCGCTCCAGGCCCTCGGTGCGAATCCAGTTGCGGGTGTTCTCAGCGGTGTAGCGCGCCATGCGGCAGAATTCGACAAGCTGCCGACCGAGAGAGCGGTAGACGCCGCGCAGAATCTCTTTGCGCTCCCGAGTAGACAGCTCCGGGAAAGCCAGCTCCAGGTTGCGCAGCCCCACGCGACGCAGGCGACCGTGCAATCTGTACACGCTCCCGGCCAGCACGCCGGCCATGCAGCGCGCCATCCCGCGCGGCATCCACCCCAGGGGGCGCGCCACCGCCATCACCAGCCAGAATTCGAGCTTCTCTCGCATAAAGGTAAAGTTTAGACCCCCTGCGCCGTTTTCACCGCGCAAAACAAAAGAGGGGTAGCCCGTTGCCGGACAGCCCCTCCTGCTTACTGCTGGTCGTGATTAACGGTTCTTCGCCTCGACAAAATAATGCGCGACGGTCCTGACAAACTCCTGCGCGTCCGCGGGAACCGACACCTTGCCCTTGAGAATGTACTCGAAGTTGTGCGCCTTGCCGTAGAAGAGTTCGGTGTCTTCGCGGTTCTGGCTCACGCTGGTGCCGTCCAGGTCGATGCCCGCAAAGACCCCCTTATTGCGCGAGTAGCTGAGCAACTCGGCGCTCATCTTCCAGTCCGTGGAGGCCTGTCCGGCGCGGCCCACCGGGCCTGCCGCCGCGGAGGCGTCTCCGCCTATCTTGAACTTGCTCTTCAACAGATCCTGCATGCCGCGATCATTCATCGCCACCAGAACCAGGTCCGTGGATTGGCCGCCGATCTGCAATCCCCACGAGCCGCCCGCCATGCGAATAAATACCGGCGCGCTCCAGCCTTGTCCCGTGCGGCAGGTCACCACGCCCTGGCCATACTGCCCGCCAAAGATAAGCGCTCCCTTGACCATTCCCGGCACCACGGCAACGCAGGTGGCATGATGCAGAATATTCAGCGGAATGCTCCTGTCCTGGGCCTTCATGATCTCGTCCAGAACCGCCTTGGCCGCGTCCATGCGCGACTGCAGGTTCTCCCGGGATGAAGCTGCAAAGGCGGCCGATGTAAGCATGAAGCTGAGACAGATCAATGCAAGTGTCTTTTTCATATTTTGCTCCTTTCCTCTCCGCGGCTCTTGAGCTGCGCGGGTTGTCGAGTCGTCCATGTTGGTCGTTCATGAGCCGGGCATGATGCCGGCCTCCCCGCTGGGTATCCCCAAACAGGCTACAACATGCACGCCGGAATGCGCATCCCAACCCTTCCGCGCAGACAAAATCTACGCCGGAGTAACCAGTCTTGATACTGCGGCACAGGAATGTATGTGGGAAGAGGGCTGAATTTGTTCTGCGCGGGGTAAGAGGATGGCGGCAAATCAGGTAAAAAAAAGGAGTTCCCAGGTTTCATGGTTTACATGCAGCCTGGGAACTCCTATTCCCCAGATCTGCGTTGTTTCTGTTAACAAGTATGTGGAAAACCTTTTTATGTGTATGGTCAAAATAGCTCGAAAATGAAATATATTTTCCCTCTTGTATTCAATAAGATAGGACAAGTCCGGCAGTATCTTTACTCACTCTTGATAGAAATCGGGGCGCCGAATGGCTATCTCCTTGCAGCAGGACCACCTTCCATGTTGACCTGAGGGCTAACTGACGCTTAAAGCCTTGGAAGCACTATCCCCTGTTGTTTCTGATATTTACCATTGCGGTCGGCATAGCTGACCTGGCAAGGCTCATCGGAACGGAAAAACAGAATCTGGCACAGCCCTTCGTTGGCGTAGATCTTGGCCGGCAGCGGCGTGGTGTTGGAGATCTCCAGCGTGACAAACCCCTCCCACTCCGGCTCGAAGGGCGTCACGTTCACTATGATTCCGCAACGCGCATAGGTCGATTTCCCCACGCAGATCGCCAGTACATCCCTGGGGATACGAAAATATTCCACCGAGCGGGCCAGCGCGAACGAATTGGGCGGCACAATCACCGAATCAGCCTGGACAGACACGAACGACCGCTCATCAAAGGCCTTGGGGTCGATGATGGCGCTGTTCACATTGGTAAAAATCTTGAATTCGTTGCTGACGCGCAGGTCATAGCCGTACGAGGACAATCCATAGGAAATGCCCCCGTTGGCCACCTGTTTCTCGCTGAAGGGCTCAATCATCCGGTGATGGAGTGCCTGTTCCCTGATCCAACGGTCGCTCTGAATCGACATGCCACTCCTGTTCTGGGTCTTGCTCCACACTGGTTTGGTTCGTTGCAGCCAAGGTTGACTCAAAACCATCCTACGGAAACTATCTGCAAGTTTCAATGAATAAAGCCAATCCAGCCTCTGGCGGCAGAAAAAGCCTGCCAGACGCCCTTCCTGCGGCATTTCCTATGAAAAAGACGAACCTCGCGAATTTTTGCATCCTGGTATTCCACAAATGCTCTAAATCCTGTAGCATCACTACGGTAGGTCGTAGTACAGTCTATTCAGTTACGCCAGAGAGGTGCCCCTTTGATTAAGCAGGACATCGTCCATCATGTGATCGAGCGTACGGGCCTGCCCCGCACCAAGGCGGAGGCTGCCGTGGATACCGTCTTCGAAGGCCTCAAGCAGGCTTTAACCGCCGGCGAGCGCATTGAACTGCGCGGCTTTGGCGTCTTCAGCGTGCGCGCCCGCAAAACCGGCATCGGCCGCAATCCCCGCACCGGCACCGAGGTCAGCATCACCCCCGGCAAGGCGGTGCGCTTCAAGCCCGGCAAGGAACTGCACACGATAGAGACCGGCACGCCCGCCAAGTAAGTGCGGTTACGAGTACTTCAGGTCCCGCGTTTGGGATCTGGACTCCTCGTCTGTGCGTCTGCGGCACCACAGTTGCATTTAGGGTGGGGAACCAGAATCTAATCGCGCACCAGCGCCGCCCGCCTGGACAGCCTGCCCTGAGCGTAGTCGAAGGGGCCAGTCCTCACATCAGCCGCAGCGCATCCACGTCCACAATCAGATTCCTGCGCGGAATCTGCGCGGAATCCGCATGCGCCAGCATCCCACGCAGCGCCGCATTCAGCGCCTTGCGCGAGGCGGCCTTCAAAATCATATGAAAGCGGTAGACATTTTTGATGCGCGCGATGGGCGCGGTGCACGGCCCCAACACGCGCACTCCCTCCGGCGCGGTGGCCTGAAACCATTTGCCCAGCACCGCCGACCAGCCCGCAGCCTCTTCCAGCTTTGCCGATTGCACCAGCACATTGGCCAGCACTCCAAACGGCGGATAGTGCATCCAGCGCCGGTACTTCAACTCCCGCTCCACGAAAGCCGCGTAGTCGTGCTTGCTGGCCGCCAAAATCGCGTAGTGGTCCGGGTAGTAGGTCTGCACCACCACCCGCCCCGGCAGTTCCCCGCGCCCTGCACGCCCTGAAACCTGCGTCATCAACTGAAAAACCCGCTCGGCAGCCCTGAAATCCGGCATCGACAGCGAGTGGTCGCAGCCCACCACACCCACCAGCGTGACCCCATGAACGTCGTGGCCCTTGGCAATCATCTGCGTGCCCACCAGCAGGTTGATCTCGCCCGAATGCAGCCGTGCCAGCAGCCGCTCCAAATCGCTTCGGCCGCGCACCGTGTCGCGGTCCATGCGCCCGATGCGCGCTGTAGGAAATATCTCCCCCAGCCGCTCCTCCCCTTGTTGCGAACCCGCGCCCAAATAGTACAGGTGCTCGCTGTCGCACTTGGGGCAGCGCGCCGGCACTGTCCGCCGATAGCCGCAGTAGTGGCATTCCAGCCGCTCGCCTTCCCGCGCCATCCCCGCATCTTCCGCCGGAGCCTTATGATGTGTCAGCGAGATGGCGCAGTTCTGGCACTCCAGCTTTTCGCCGCAGGAGCGGCAGATCACCACAAACGAGTAGCCGCGCCGGTTGAGCAGTATCAGCGCCTGCTCGCCGCGATCCAGCGTTGCCTGCGTCTGCTCCACCAGCGCGCGGGAAAAAAGCTGCTCCTGCCCCGTTTCCTGAAACTCGCGCCTCATATCGATCAGCTCCACCTCAGGCAGTGGACGGTGCATTACCCGCTCCCGCATCTCGATGCGCTGATACTTGCCCGTAGCCGAGTTCTGCCAGCTCTCCAGCGACGGCGTCGCCGAGCCCATCACCACCACAGCGCCTTCGATCTTGGCCCGCATCACGGCCACGTCGCGAGCGTTGTAGCGCGGCGTCTCCTCCTGCTTGTAGCTCTGGTCGTGCTCCTCGTCCACCAGAATCAATCCCAGCTTCGGCGCCGGTGCAAAAATTGCCGAGCGCGTGCCCACCACAATCGGCGCTTCACCCCGACGAATGCGCCGCCACTGCTCGCTGCGCTCCTCGGGCGTCAGCGCCGAGTGCAGCAGCGCGACTTTTTGTCCGAAGGCCTCATCCAGCAGACCCACCATCTGCGGCGTCAGCCCAATCTCCGGAACCAGCAGAATCGACGACAGCCCCCGGTCCAGCGCCCTCTGCATCGCCGCCAGATAAACCGCCGTCTTCCCCGATCCCGTCACGCCATGCAGCAAAAATGGCTGGAATTTCCCCAGCGCGGTCGCCAGCGATGCCAGCGCCTCCATCTGCGGCTCGTTCAGATGGAGCGGCCCCGGCTGGCTTTGCACTCCGCCGAGGTGAAAGACGGCCGGCCGTTCATCGATGCGCACCAGGCCACGCCTCACCAGCGTTTGCAATGTCGAAGAAGGCAATTCCTTCCGCCGCAGCTCGGCCAGCGGCATTTCGCCATCACAGGCCGCCAGCTCGGCCAGAATCGCCTGCTGTTTTGCTGTCAGAGCGGGCAGACGCGCCTCCGGAATCAGCACCGCAAATCGCTCCATCCGCCGCGCATCGCGCTCCGCCGCCGCCGTCTCGCGGGCAATCCATTTCTTGCGCGTCAGCCCGGCCAGCACCGGCAGCGTAGCCGCCGTAGCCGTGCGCAAGGTCGACACCTTCACCGGCTCGCCCGATGCCAGCCGTTCCAGCACCCGCCGCTCCAGATCTTGCTCTTCCGCGGAAAGCTTGCCCTTCCGCTTTGATCTGCTTCGTGAGGCCGTGGAAAAATTCGATGCTGCGGAAATATTTGATTCGGAGGGAGACGGGGGTACTGGGGTCCCCAGCGATAGGTCTTCGTCGCTGGGGTGGAACTTCAACCCCCGCATAAAGTCAATAGAATCGGCGGGGGCTTTAGCCCCGGAGAAATGTTTTTCGGGAAACGGGTCCGTCTCCTCCACGCTCTTCGCCAGCACATCCCTTCCCAAATCTGTAATGCGGTAATACACCGTCCGCCGCACCTCGGCCATCAGCGGCAACATCCCCCGCAACACCTCGCCCAGCGGCGCCAGATAATACTGCGCCATCCACTCCGCCAGCGCCAGCAGGCTGTCGCTCAGCAGCGGCTCATCGTCCAGCACCGCTTCAATAAACCGCATCTCGAACTCAGCCGGAGCCGTGACGTTCAGCCCGGTCACCACCCCAATCAGTTTTTCCTTGCGAAACGGGACGATCACCCGCGCTCCCCGCTGCGGCAGTTGCCCCTCCCGCACCGCGTAGGTAAACAAGCGGTCCAGCGGCACAGGCAACGCGACTTCGCAATAGGCGGGCATGGGTGGCAAGAATCAGTGTAGGGGATGGGGCTGATTCCGTTGTTGAATTCAGCCTTGACAACCAATGCAACATGGTATAACTGTTATACTAAATGAGATTCCACTTCGATCCGCGAAAAAGCAGCCAACTGCGGAAAAATCCGAAGCGTGGGATCGGCTTCGAAGAGGCTCAGGAGATATTCTCCCGGCCTTACTATCTGGATCAACGCTTGGATCTTCCCGAGCAGTTCCGGGCAATCGGTTGGGTCGGCCACGCGCTTTTCTCCCTGATCTTCGAGGTTCGCGAGGACGAAGAGGGCGAGTTCTACCACCTGGTCACGCTATGGAAAGCCACCCGTGAGGAGCAAGGACTGTATGAAGAGCACCCCTAGCCGCACCAAAGTCATCGCCGCCGAACAGATCGCGCAGCTTGCCGACAAGGGCGACGACGTCTCCCATTTTTTTACCGGCTCAGGCCACAGGATGCCGCCCCTCCAGCCTCCAGTTCAGCGGGTCAATGTCGATTTTGCCGCTCCCATGCTGAGCGAACTCGACGATGCTGCGGAAAAACTGAATATCAGCCGTCAGGCCCTGATCAAGACTCTTGTCCGGCAGGCGTTGGACCAGCATTATGTCGCCCACAGTGCCAACTTGGCCTCCAGGCGGGGATAGTCGGCCCCGCCTCACACTCCGCCTGTGAATATCACATCCATTCCGCGGTTGCAATCCCACCCCCAGGCCGTACAATTCCTGCACATGGCTTCCGAAATCTCCACCCCCGCCGCTCCCGTCCCCGCCGCCTCCCCTGTCCTCGCGCCAAACCCCACCCACCCCGTCACGCTGGCCATCGACATTGGCGGCTCAGGGCTCAAGGCCATGCTGCTCGACGCTGCCGGCAACTCCGTCAGCGCGCGGCTGCGCGTCGTCACCCCGGCCGTGCCCACCCCTGAAGTCGTGCTCTCCGCGCTCGACGAATTCCGCACCCCGTTTCAGGATTTCGACCGCGTCTCGGTCGGCTTTCCCGGCATCGTCAAGCGCGGCGTCACCATCCTCTCCACCAACCTGCATCCCGACTGGAGCAACTTCCCCCTGCAAGACACTCTGGCCAAGCGCTGGAGCAAGCCCGTCCGCGTGGGCAACGACGCCGATATCGCCGGCTATGGAGCCATCCAGGGCCAGGGCGTCGAACTGGTGCTCACCCTGGGCACCGGCCTGGGCAGCGCTCTATTCACCAACGGCCACCTCGTCCCCGGCCTGGAACTGAGCCTCCATCCCTGGCGCAAGAAGGGCAACAACTACGAGGACTACCTCGGTCGCCGCGGCCTCGACAAGTACGGCAAAGCCCGCTGGAACGACTTCCTCGAAGCCGCCATCCACCAAACCGAGTTGCTCTTCAATTGGGACCACCTCTACCTGGGCGGCGGCAACACCAAAAAAATCCTCTTCAAGCCCGCCAAAAACGTCACCATCGTCTCCAACGAGAGCGGCCTCCTCGGCGGCGTGTTTTTATGGAAGGATCAGGGGTGAGGGGAATTGGGCAGCAGTTTAAATAGGATTGCCCCCGGCACGTGCTTCACTTGCGCTTGAGATAGGGTTACGATGGAAAAGAGGGTACGAATATGGCAACTACAACTCTCGATTGGTCCCAGTGCCCCGTCGTAGAGAGTATTCCCGGCAAGGTCAGCGGCGCATGGGTGCTGCGGGGAACTCGTACGCCGGTAAAGATTTTGTTTGAAAATCTCGAAGCCGGTATGACTATTGAAGAAGTGATCGATGAGTTTCCGGTGACCCGTGAGCAGATTGACAGCCTCATGGCGTTTGTGGCGCGTTCTCTCGATAAAGAACCTACTTATGCGTAAATCGAGGCCGGAATGTTGATCCTCTTCGATAACGGCACACCGCGCGGCCTTGCCAGATTCCTTACCGGCCACACCGTGGAGGAAGCGCGTGCACGTGGCTGGGATCAACTCGTGAATGGTGAATTGATCGCCGCGGCAGAGCAAGCCGGCTTCGAGGTCATGGTGACGGCGGACAAAAATATCCGGTATCAGCAAAATTTAGAGGCACGCAAAATTGCACTCGTAGTGCTTGAGCATCCGCAATGGCCCATGGTGAAGCTGGCTGCGGAAAATATCGTTGCCGCCATCAACGCGACACAGCCCGGCAGCTACGTAGAAGTCGATGTGCCGTTCAAGGAATAAACTCCTCCACACTTCTCAGCCTGTTGCCGGCAGCTTCAGTCCAAGCTCTTTCATCGCAATCTGCAAATCGGCCCAGGCTTCCTTCTTCTGGCGGGGATCGCGCAGCAAATAAGCGGGATGGTAGGTGACAACGAGCCTTGTTCCGCGCATGGTGTGAACCCGTCCGCGCAGCCCGGCCAGCGGCTGGCGCGTGCCTAAGAGCCATGTGGCCGCGGTTGCTCCCAGAGCGACCAGAACCTCGGGCCGCACGACATCAATCTGGCGAAAGAGGAATGGCGAGCAGGTCGCGCCCTCTTCCGGCTCAGGCACTCGGTTGCCCGGCGGACGGCACTTGACCACGTTGGCGATGTACACCTCTTCGCGCTTCAGTCCCATCGCGGCGATCATGTTGTTCAACAGTTGCCCCGCCTTGCCAACGAAAGGCAGTCCCTGCGCGTCCTCGTCTGCGCCCGGCCCCTCGCCGACAAACATCAGCCGCGCCGTCGGCGAGCCGTCGCCGAAGACCAGCTTATTGCGGCCTTTATGCAGCGCGCAGCGGGTACACTCGCCAAGTTCTTCGCGGATAAGTTGCATGGCGGCGGCGCGCTCAGCCGCGGGAACGGCTGGGGCGATTGCGGGGACGACGGGAAATGGCTTGCGGAGCGTAATGGACTGGACCTCCATGGATTCGGGCTGGGATTCGGGCAGGTGAAAGCTCTGCGATGCGGGCTCTGCTACTTCAGCCTCAGCGGCTAATTTGGCCAGTAGTTCTTGGTCGACAGGACGGCGGTAAAACTCGGTAAGGCCAAGATCGCGATAGAAGCGCACGCGGTCCAGCAATGCCTGGCGGGTTGCGGAATCGAGCGATTGCGCCAACGTCTTTACTCCACGGGCGGAAAGACTAACCGGCCAGAATCGGAACGGCTGGGCCATCTATCACCGGCTTGACCACCGGCACATCGGTTTTGACGTAGGCGATCTTGCCCGCGTCGATCTCGTCCTGGGCTATGCGGCACGGCTTGGTGGAGTGGGTGGGAACCAGAGCGTGGGAGCCGTTCTGCAACTGGCGAGCACGGCGGGCAGCCACCATCACTTTGCGGTAGTTCGAGTCGAAGCCGGTCTCAATCGTCATCGGAATCCTCCTCAAAGTTCAATTGCCGCTGGCCGGAGGGATGCAGAATCCCGAAGGCCTCAAGCACGGGTTGCAGACGCTCCGCTGAGTTGACCTGCAGGCAGCCCGCAGCCACCTCCAGCACCCTGTGCGAACGGTAGGCAATCGGCTCGGCGTTGCGATAAAACCGTTCGGCCAGCACAATGGCTTCCAGTTGCGCCACCGCCCGGTCCAAAATGTCGTTGACCAGAATATAGCCGTATTCGCGATAATTCTCAATCTCCCGGCTGGCCTCACCCAGCCGGCGGAAGACCTCCGACTCGTTCACCACGCCCTCGGCGCGGCTGCGATTGCGCAGGCGGGTGCGCAGCACCTTGGGGTTGGGAGGTAAAACAAAAATGCTCACCGCCTCGGGCATGGAGGCACGCACCTGCGCCGCTCCCTGCACGTCGATGTCCAGCAACAGGTCGTGACCTTCGCGCCGGGCCTGTTCCAGCGACGAGCGCGCCGTGCCGTAGTAGTTGCCAAAGACCTCGGCGTGCTCCATGAACTGGCCGGCAGCCACCATCTGCTCAAACTCCTCGCGGCTGGTGAAGTTGTATTCGCGCCCCTGCTGCTCGGAACCGCGCGGCGGGCGCGTGGTCCAGGAGACGGAAAACTCGATTCCCGTCAACTGCTTGCGCACCTCGTTCACCAGCGTGCTCTTGCCCGAGCCCGAGGGCGCCGAAATGATAAAAAGTATTCCCGCCATGATGCAATTATCCTCTAGTCAGTGGTCACTGACCACTGTTCACTGCTTTGTTATTCCAGGTTCTGAATCTGTTCGCGGGCTTTTTCGATCTCCGCCTTCATGGCCAGTCCCAATTCGGTGATGCGAGTTCCCTTGCCTCCCGCGCCGCTGGTCTTGGAGAGCATGGTGTTGGCCTCGCGGTTCATCTCCTGGAGCAGGAAGTCAAGCTTTTTGCCCACTTCGCCGCCGCCGGCGAGCAACTCGCGGAAGTGGCCGATGTGCGTCGTCATGCGCTCCAGTTCCTCGGCGATGTCGCTGCGCTCCACCAGCACGGCAACCTCCTCCAGCAGGCGCTGGCGGTTGAACTCCGGGCCAGTGGCCGCCAGCAGCCGCTCGGTAAGCCGGGCCTGATAACGCGCTTCGACCTCAGGGCGCAACGCCGCCACGCCCACAGTAGCCTCCGCCAGACGGTCCAGCGTGCCGCGCAGAATCGCCTCCAGGGCCTCGCCCTCCCGCGCCCGCATCGTCTTCAACTGCTCCAGCAGCGGCCCGATCTCGCGCTGTGCGCTTTCGGTCAGCGCGATCTGATCCTCGTCGCCGTTCGCGCGATTGTCGCTTTGCAAGGCTCCCGGCAAGCGCAGAATGGCGTTCAGATCCGGCTGGCCGCCCAACCCATGCTCCTCGCGCGCCGCCGCAAAGGCCGCCAGGTAGCCGTTCAACAATTCCCGGTTGTAGCCGGCTGTTTGCTGGCTGCTGCGATCAATGGAGAGATTCAGATCGACGTGACCTCGAATCAGGCTGTCCTTGATCGCCTTGCGCAACTCCATCTCCAGCGCGTCCAGGCCCGAAGGCAGGCGCAACTGCACGTCGAGAAAGCGATGGTTCACGCTCTTGATGCTGAGCGTGTAGCTAAGCTGGTCATTAACGCAAACCTGAGCGCGCGCAAATCCTGTCATCGAATAAATCGCCATTGTCTTCCTCAAAGCTGCTTGTCTTCTGATCTCTGATCCCTGACCCCTGATCCCTGATCTTCCGGCACGTCCATGAATTGCAGTTGATAGAGCCGCTGATAGGTGCTGGATGCGCTCAGCAGCTCCTCATGAGAGCCGATGGCGGTGATGCGCCCGTCTTCCAGCACCGCGATGCGATTGGCGCGGCGAATGGTTCCCAACCGATGAGCAATGACCAGTACGGTGCGGTTCTGCATCAAATTGGCCAACGCGGCCTGCACCAGCGATTCACTCTCTGCGTCCAGCGACGAGGTAGCTTCGTCGAGAATCAGCACCGGCGCATTCTTCAGCAGGGCGCGGGCAATGGCCAGCCGCTGGCGCTCGCCGCCACTGAGCCGGAAGCCTTTTTCGCCGATCACCGTGTCGTAGCCCTGCGGCATTCCCAGGATGAACTCGTGGGCCAGGGCGTTGCGCGCAGCCTCTTCCACCAGCTTCATGTGCGTGTCGGGCTGGCCGTATGCAATGTTGTTGCGCACTGTGTCGTTAAACAGGATTGTCTCCTGCGTAACCTGGGCAACGTTGCGGCGCAGCGAGGCCAGCGTCAGGTCGCGCAGGTCGTGGCCGTCGATGAGTATGCGACCGCTGGTTACGTCAAAAAAGCGCGGAATCAGGTTGGCCAGGGTGGTTTTGCCCGCGCCACTGGGGCCAACCAATGCCAGAACTTCGCCGGCGTGCATGTCGAGATCGACGTTATGCAGAATCTGGTGCTCGCCCTCCGCCGTGGAGTAGGAGAAGCTCACGTTCTCAAAGCGGATGGACTTCTGAAAGCGAGGCAAGCTGGCTGCGTTTGGCCGCTCCTTGACGTCGTCCTCGGTGTCGAAGAAGCCGAAGATCGACATGGAGGCGCCCATGGCTCCCTGGAAGCTGTTGTAGAAGTAGGCGAACTTGCGCACCGGATCGTAGAGCTTGAAGAGCAAAAAGATAAACGCGCCGAACATGCCTATAGTCATGCGGTTGTGCAGGATTTCATTGCGTCCAATGAACAGCATCATGGCAATGGCCACCGCGCCGATCGAATCCATCAAGGGCGAACTGATGGACTGAATGCGCACGTTGCGCAGGTTGGCGCGGAAGAGGCGTCGGGCCGCTGTTTTAAAGCGCAGAATCTCCCACAGCTCAGTGTTGAAGGCTTTCACGATGCGGTTGCCTGTCACTGTTTCATGAAGGATGTTCTGAATTTCGGCCAGCTTGTCCTGCCCGGTGCGGGTCCGCGTTCGCACTTCACTGCCGATCTTGCGCGCAGAGGTTATCACGGCGGGAATAAACAGCAGCAGCGCCCAACTGAGCTGTCCTCCGAGATTGATGACTAAGACCAGAACGACAACAAAGGTGAAGAACTGCTGCAGGAATTCGCTGATGACCGTGCTGACCGCAACCTGCACGCGGTCTACATCGTTGATGAGCGTAGAAAGAATGGTGCCCGTAGCGTGCTTGTGAAAGAAGCTGGAGGAACGCCGCATCGTGGCTTCATAGAGTTGGTTACGCAGATCCATGATGGTGCCGAAGCCGGAGTAATTGACCAGGTACGTGCCTGTGTAATCGCAGATTCCCTTGATGAGCGTGGCAACGATCAGAGCGAAGGCCACCACCGTCCAGGCATTGTGCATGTGCAGAACATGAGGAATTGCCTGCCGCAGGTCGAAGTGCCATTGGCTCTTCGCGACACCCAGCGTGATAGGGCCCTCGGGCGCGTGGGGGTCCAGAACCTGGTCGAAGATGGGCTGGAGGAGGAGGATGCGAAAGGCTTCCAGGAGTCCCACCATGGCTAGCAGCACTACGCCGGCCAGCATATGCAGCCAGTAGGGCAGCCCGTAGCGCAGCAGGCGCAGAAATCTTTTCATGCCGGTCGACCCGTCGAGCGGACGCAAGTGTCCATCTCCAAATTATATCTGGAGCACGCGCCCCTGCATTCAGCAGCAATCCAACTCCGGAAAGATTTAGAATGATTCTTGACGAACATTCATTCTCTTGCGCCGGCTTACCGGCGGGAAAGCGCGCACTTATCCCTATGCAACGCTGGTCTAAACTCTTCATCCCCACTCTTCGCGAGGCCCCGGCAGACGCCGAAGTGGCCAGCCACCGCTTCCTCGTCCGCTCCGGCTACATCCGCCAACTCGGCGCAGGCATCTACAGCTACCTCTTCCTCGGCCAGCGCTCCATCAACAAAATCATCGCCATTGTGCGCGAGGAGATGGACCGCATCGGCCAGGAATTTTTCCTGCCCGCGCTGCTCCCCAAAGAGCCTTGGGAACAAAGCGGCCGCTGGACCGGCATGGGCGACAATATGTTCCGGCTGAAGGACCGCAAGGGCGCGGATCTTTGTCTGGGCATGACTCACGAAGAGATCATGACCTCCATTGCGCGCAACGAGCTGCGCAGCTACAAGCAGTTGCCGCAAATCTGGTACCAGATTCAAACCAAGTTTCGCGATGAGCCGCGGCCCAAGTCGGGCCTGCTCAGGGTGCGACAGTTCATCATGAAGGACGCCTACTCTTTCGACATCGATAAGGCTGGTCTGGACAAGAGCTTTGATCTTCATGACGCCGTCTACCGCAGAATCTTTACGCGCTGCGGACTGAAGTTTGTCGCCGTCGAGGCCGACTCCGGCTCCATGGGCGGATCGCAGTCGCAAGAGTTCATGGTCTACACCGACGCCGGCGAAGACCTGATTGCAAGCTGCCCTGTCTGCCATTATGCTGCCAATCTGGAAAAAGCCACTTCCCTGCTTGAGCCTTTGGTAGAACTGGAAGCTACTGGCGATGGCAAACCAGAGTTGATTCACACGCCCGGCATGGGCGCCATCGCCGACATCGCTGCTTTCCTGAAGATGGCCGAGTCTTCCGACATCAAGTGCGTGGCTTACATGGCGTTGCAGCATGGCGCTCCGTCCGCGAAGCCGGCTAGCTGGCACGGGGTTGCGGCCTTTTTGCGCGGCGACCACCAGGTCAATGAAACGAAGCTACTCGGAGCAATCGGCGCGGCGGAACTGCGCACCATGCAGGCCGAGGAACTGGAGCAGTTTTTCAATGGCCCGGCGGGGTTTCTGGGCCCGGTCGGACTCAAGCCGGAAGCAAAGCCGCTTGGCGACGGTTTAACAGTCGTCGTGGACAAATCCCTCGAAGGCCGCAAGAACATGGTCTGCGGCGCAAACAAGCTCGACTACCATCTGCGCAACGTCACGCCGGGCCGCGATTTCTCCTGGACCCTGAGCGCCGACATTCGCAGCGTCAATGAAGGCGAAGCCTGCCCCAAGAGTGGTTGCAACGGCAAGCTGGTTGTTGGCAAAGCGGTCGAGGTCGGCCACATCTTCAAGCTGGGCTACAAGTACTCCGAGTCGATGGGCGCGCGCGTGCTCGACGTGAACGGCAAGGAAATTACGCCCATCATGGGCAGCTACGGAATCGGCATCGAGCGCATTCTCACTGCGGCCGTTGAGCAATCCAACGACAAGAACGGCTTCTGGCTGCCGGCCTCGATTGCGCCCTTCACGGTGGTAGTCACGGTCACCAATATTGGTGATGCTCTGCTCAAGGAGACCGGCGAAAAACTGGCCACCGAACTGGAAGCCGCCGGACTCGACGTGCTCCTTGATGACCGGGACGAGCGTGCCGGCGTCAAATTCAAAGATGCGGATCTCGTCGGCATTCCCTATCGCATCAACGTGGGCAAGAAGGCCGCCGAGGGCAAGGTGGAACTGGTAACGCGCGCGACTTCAACCAGCGTGGATGTCGCGCTTCCGGAAGTGGTGAAGCTGGTGAAAGAGCGCGTTGAAGAAGATGCGTTGCTGTTTACGGCAGAAAGCAGCCTGTAGCTGGTCACTGACCACTGAAAACTGAAAACTGTATTCAAGGAGCAGCGATGTCGCTGAAGATCAAGATTCCATGGCTTACGGGCAATCATCCCTGGGCAGTACTGGCGTTGCGCGTTGGGCTTGTGACCTTTGCGGCATGCGTGCTGGTGTTCTTCTCGATCTTTGGCTTTTTTTACATCAAGTACCGGCACATTGTGGACGACCGCCTGAAGGAGCCGATCTTTGCCAACACCGCCAAGATCTATGCCGCGCCGCGTGAGGTGCGCCCGGGGCAGAAGTTCACCGTGCGGCTGATCGCCAACGAGTTGCACGCGGCCGGCTACTCGGCCGATGGAGCCTCCGAGACCTCTGAGTTTGGAACCTTCAAGGAGGGCGTGCAAACCATCACCGTACGCCCCGGCCCGCAGTCCTTCCACTCGCAGGACGGCGCAGCCATTCATGTCAGCAACGGAGTTGTGGAGTCGATTACCGACGATCACGGCCAGCCGCTTTCCAGCTATGAACTGGAACCGCAGCTGATCACCGGCCTCAGCGACGACGCAAACCGCACCAAGCGCCGCCTGCTCACCTATAGCGAGCTTCCGCCCAATCTGATCAATGCTGTTCTGGCCATTGAGGATCGCCGCTTCTTCGAGCACAGCGGCGTGGACTACATCCGCATCCTCGGAGCGATTCGCAACGATCTGACTCCCGGGCGGCGCTTTGTCGAGGGCGGCTCCACGCTGACCATGCAGTTGGCGCGCGGCTTGCTTCTGACGCCGGAGAGGCGCATCAAGAGGAAGATGATCGAAATCGTTATCACCTTCCAGCTCGAACACCGCTTCAGCAAGCAGCAGATCTTCGAGATGTACGCCAACCAGATTCCCCTCGGCCAGCGCGGCAGCTTCTCCATCGACGGCTTCGGCGAGGCCGCGCAGGCCTTCTTCGGCAAAGACGTGCACCAGCTCGACCTGGCCGAGGATGCTCTGCTGGCCGGCATCATTCAGAGTCCCAGCCGTCTGAATCCTTTTCGCCATGCGGAGCGGGCCATCGAGCGCCGCAATCTCGTCCTCGATTCCATGGTTGAAATTGGCGCCATCACCAAAGGCGAAGCGGAAAAAGCCAAAGCGGAGCCGCTGCACCTGGTTCCCGGCAGCGTGGATGCCAGCGAGGCGCCGTACTTCGTTGATCTTGTTCATGATCAGTTGGTGCAGAAGCTGGGCGATCACGACTTCAACCGCGAAAGCCTGCGCATTTACACCTCGCTCGATCCCGACCTGCAACGCGAGGCGACGGCCGCGGTCGAATCCACTGTGCATGTAATTGACGAGCAGGTGGACAAGCTGCATGCGCGAGATAAAAAGCTGGGCAAGAGTTACATTTATCCGCAGGTGGCCCTGGTGGCGCTCAATCCGCACACTGGCCAGGTGCTGGCGCTGGTCGGAGGGCGAAGCTATGGCGCCTCGCAGTTGAATCACACCGTGGCCAAGCGCCCCACCGGCTCCATCTTCAAGCCCTTCGTCTATGCTTCCGCCTTTGCCACGGCCGCCGAGGGTACCATCCTGCCCGGCCAAACCAAGCTCTTTTCGCCGCTGACTATTTTGAAAGATGAGCAAACTACCTATGGCGAGGGCACACCCTACGAGTACACGCCGAAAAACTTTGAGAACGAGTATTTTGGCATGGTGACGGCGCGCGAGGCTCTGCAGCACTCGCTGAACAACGCCACCATCAGCCTGGCCTCGATGGTGGGCTTTGAACGTGTAGCCCAGTTGGCCCGCGACGCCGGCATCAAAGGCGTGCGTGGAACTCCCGCCATGGCCATCGGCGCTTATGACGCAACTCCGCTGGAGATGGCCGGCGCTTACACCGTCTTCGCCAACGGCGGCATGCGCCTGGAACCCTGGATGCTGGCCAGCGTCCGCACCACCACCGGAGACGTCATCGCCGATTACTCACACGACTCCAAGCAGATTCTGGATCCGCGCGTGGCCTATCTCACCACCAGCCTGATGGAAAACGTGATCGATCACGGCACCGGCGCCGGTGTCCGCGCGCGCGGCTTTCTCGCTCCCGCCGCCGGCAAGACCGGAACCAGCCACGACGCATGGTTTGCCGGCTATACAACGAACCTGCTGTGCATCGTGTGGGTGGGCAACGACGACTACACCGACGTGAACATCGAAGGCGCACACGCCGCCGCGCCCATCTGGGCCGAGTTCATGAAGAAAGCCGTCCAACTGCCGCAGTACTCCGACACCAATCAGTTCACCCCGCCCGAGGGCGTGGATATTGTCTCCATCGACAAGGTAAGCTCTCTGCTCAGCGACGCCACCTGCCCGGAGAGTTTCAATGCTGCATTCCTGGCCGGCACCGCGCCCACGGAAAACTGCGACCACCCCGCCGAGCACCGCAGCCTGATGCAAAAACTCTTCGGCACGGGTAAGAGCGACAAATAACGAGTTGCCTTGTACCGCATCATGGCACTTACAGAACAGCAGCTCAATGTTCTATAGTTTCTGTGCCATGAAATTCACAATCCGTATTACCTTTCCGTCCCTTCTGGCGCTCGCCAGCTTGCTTCTGTTCGTCCCAACCGCCATGGCGCAAAACACCGCCGCCCAGCCTGCCGCCAAGCCCACCGTCGCTGAGGCCCTGGCCTTTATCGACAGTGCTGAAAAGGAACTGGCCGCGATAAGCGTCACTGCGGCGCGCGCCTCGTGGGTCGAGGAGACCTACATCACCGACGACACCATTGCCCTGGTAGCCGACGCCAACGACCGGCTGATCGCGCGGCAAACCGCGCTGATCTACGAGTCGCGCAAATTCGACGGGCTCACGCTGCCGCCCGATGCGGCGCGCAAGATACTGCTTCTCAAGCTGGGCATTGGCTTGCCTGCGCCCTCCGACCCCGCTTTGCGCGCTGAAACCACCCAGAAGGCCGCCGAACTCGACGCCGACTATGGCCGCGGAAAGTACTGTCCTGACGCCAATCCCGACCACTGCCTGGGCATCGACGACCTCAATGTCAAGATGACCCAGAGCAATGATCCAAAGGAGTTGGCCGCGCTGTGGACGGGCTGGCACGCAATCGGCAAGCCCATGCGCGGCGATTACGCGCGCCTGGCTGAGCTGAGCAATCAAGGCGCGCGCGAGCTGGGCTTTCCCGACACCGGCGCACTCTGGCGCTCGCAGTACGACATGACTCCCGAAGAGTTTTCAGCCGACATCGAGCGCCTCTGGAAACAAGTGGAACCGCTCTATCTGGAGCTGCACACCTACGTCCGCCACAAGCTCATCGAAAAGTACGGCGATGCCGCGCGCCGGCCGGACGGCATGATTCCCGGCCATTTACTTGGAAACATGTGGGCGCAGGAGTGGGGCAACATCTACGACGAGGTTGCACCGCCTTCAGGACCGATGCCCTACGACCTGGGCGCCATCCTCAAGGCGCGCAACACCAACTCACAACAGTTGGTCCGCTATGGCGAAGGCTTTTACAAGTCGCTCGGTTTTGATGCCCTTCCCGACACCTTCTGGCAGCGTTCCATGCTCTCCCATCCGCGCGACCGCGATGTGGTATGCCACGCTAGCGCCTGGGACATCGACAACCAGCGCGATGTGCGCATCAAGGCCTGCTTCCAGCCCACCGCCGACGACTTTGTCACCGTGCATCACGAGCTGGGCCACAACTACTACCAGATGGCCTATCGCAAGCAGCCCTTCTTCTTCCAGAACGGCGCCAACGACGGCTTCCACGAAGCCATCGGTGACGCCATTGCGTTGAATGTGACCCCGGATTACCTTAAGAAACTGGGCCTCATCGATCAGATTCCGCCGCCCAGCGCCGATATTCCGCTGCTGCTGCGCACGGCTCTGGACAAGATCGCCTTCCTGCCCTTTGGTTTGCTCATCGACAAATGGCGCTGGCAGGTCTACTCCGGAGAGGTGACTCCTGATCATTACAACAGCGCCTGGTGGGCTCTGCGCGAAAAATATCAAGGCATTGCCCCGCCGGTGGCGCGCTCTGAAGCCGACTTTGACCCCGGCGCCAAGTATCACATCCCCGGCAACGTGCCCTACATGCGCTACTTCCTGGCCCGCGTCTACCAGTTCCAGTTCTATCGCGCCATGTGCCAGGCCTCCGGCTACAAGGGGCCGTTGAATCGCTGCTCGGTCTACGGATCAAAGGAGGCCGGCGCAAAGCTGAACGCAATGCTGGAGTTAGGCGCATCCAAGCCCTGGCCAGAGGCGCTCAAAGCCATGACCGGAACCGACAAGGCCGACGCCTCGGCCATCGTCGAATACTTCCAGCCGTTAATCGACTGGCTGAAGGTGCAGAACAAGGGCGAAAAGGAAGGATGGACGTTCCCGACTGACCCACTAAAGTAACGGAGATGACGCCGGTGATTCGATGCCGGTTTGGTTTATCTTCAATGTACAGAGACTTTCGATCCCTGACTGGGTTGAAATATTGATATCTCGTTAACTTGAACGTTTCTAAGGGCTATGCGGAGGTGGATGATGAAGAGTTTTACGCATGTAAGTAGTTCCTTGCTCGTGGTTTCAGTTTTGTTGTCGATCCCTGTCCTGGCTGCGGCCCTGGCCACTAAGCCCTCGGCCCCGGCTTATCACCCGCCGCCACCGGCCTATCACCCGGCCCCGGCTTACCACCCCGCTCCGGCTTACCACCCCGCTCCGGCCTACCACCCCGCTCCGGCCTACCACCCCGCTCCGGCCTACCATCCGTCGGCACCGGCTTACCACCCGGCTCCATCAACCCCGGCCTACCATCCGGCTCCATCGGCCCCGGCCTATCATCCGTCTCCATCGACCCCGGTGCACAGCTATACGCCGGGTTCGCCTTCGGGCGGGAACACATCAAGCCCACATCCGTCTCCGGGCGCCACTACCTACACCCCGCACACCTACACTCCCGGCGCCTCTACGACGACCCAGCCCTCCGGGAACACCTCCGTCAGCGGAGGAGGCGTGAGGAACAACAATGGGGTTACCACCTACACCCCCCATGCCTCGTCCGGCAGCACGAGCTACACCCCGGCAACTCCATCCGCTTCGCACGTGAATACCTCCACGCCGGGAAGCCCGGCCGCTGCGGGTGGCAACACCTTCACGCCGCGAAACAATTCACCGGGAACAGTGGCCGGCAGCGGCACTCATGCTGTTTACAGCGTTCCGTCCTCGCCTTCCAGCAGGCCCGGAGCAGGCCCCTCCACTCTTTCGCCAGCCGGATCGCAATCCGTGCTGCACCAGGTGAACACCGCGCGCGGCGGCCTGGGCGGCGTCAACAGTCGGCCGATTCCGCCCGGCCAGGTTGTCGTTCATCCGAATCAGAGCCTGACCGTGAACGCCTCCAACGGCCGCAACTACAATTTGCGTCCCAACGGAACACTGGCCTCGTACAGCGGACACGGGCAAGCCGCCACCTTCCGCGGCAATGGCCATCTGGCCTCCGTGCACACGTCCAACATGGACATCGCGCGCGGCCCGCGCGGGCAAAGAACCATCATCAGCGAGCGCCCCGATCACGGCAGGCTGGTTTCGACCGGAAAGAACCGTGGCTATTTAGAGCACCCGGTTAGCTATCACGGACACAACTTTACCCAGCGGTCGTACGTGCGTGGAGACCATCGCTTCACGCGCGATTACGTCGGATACCGCTATCACGGCATGATGTTGAATCATTACATTCCTCGCGCCACTTACGCTCCGGCTTTCTACGGGTGGGCCTACTACCCCTGGGGCTCTCCTGCAGCCTATGGATGGGGATGGGAGGGCTCGCCGTGGTTTGACTTCTACTCGGGCTTCTTCTCGCCCTCGGATTCCTATCCCGATGGCGCCTCCTGGCTAACCGACTTCCTTCTCGGACAGACCATGCAGGATGGCTACCCGGCGGACGCCCAGGCAGGCGGCGCCGAACAGCCGGATAGCGGTAATGGCCCCCAGGTTGCCGACGTGCAGCTCGCCGACGACCAGACTTCCGCCCCGGCCGATACGCCCATCACTCCGGATATCAAGCAGCTGATTGCCGCCGAGGTAAAGCAGCAACTGGCCTTCGAGAATGCCGCCGCTGCCAAGCCCGACCAGGCGCCCGCGCTCGACGGCCTGCCCCAGGTTCTGGTGCCCAACCATCTGTTTGTGGTGGACCAGGTGCAGAATGTCGCCACCGCGGACGGCCAGCAATGCTCGCTCTCGGTGGGAGATGTAATCAAGCTGGTGGCCGCGCCGCCCGATGGAGCAGCAACAGCCGACCTGACGGTGCTCAGCAGCCGCAAGGCCGATTGCGCGGCCGGGCTTACTGTCACCGTTCCGCTGGAGAGTCTCCAGGAGATGCAGAATAACTTCCGCGCCCAACTGGATTCCGGCTTGCAGGCGTTGCGCGATCAGCAAGGCAAGGGCGGATTGCCCGCGGCCCCGATGGCGGCCATTAAGCCGCCGCCCGTTCCGGCGGATGAGCCGCCGGCTGACACAGAAAATGTGCAGGCGGACCTCAGTGCTCAGCAGCAGCAAGCCGATCAGACCGAATCGAGCGTGACACAGACGGCCTTCGCCACTGCAAACCCGCAGTAGCACGGCTAAGTGCCCCACCCTAGCCGCGTCTTTGTTTTTGCGGCTTCGGTGTTCCCGACGACAGGTCTTCGTCGTTGGGGTGATCTAAGAGTGGGAGACGAAAGACTAATGCCAAATCTCCACGGCGGAAGCAGGGAGCAATCCCTGCTTCCGCCCTCGCCACAAAAGGAAGTCAAAATCATGAACATGAAGAACTTGCTTGCGGCGTGCCTTTTCTGCGGCATCGCTTTGACTCTTTCTGCGCAACAGTCTGTCCCGCCGCCTCCCCAACCCGCCAATGACGCCCCCGCAAACGCCGAAGTGCTGAAGATGCTGCGGAAAGGAGTGCAGGAGAGATTGATGCTGCACGTGATTGCTGCCACACCCGGCAAGTTCGATGCTTCCGTCGATGCTCTTGCCGCGCTCAAGCAGGCCGGCGCCACCGAAGCTGAACTCAGCGCAATCTTGGCGAAGGGCGGCGCGGCATCCCCTGAGCACCCGCCTGCTGCCGTCGTGCCTGCCGCGCCCGCCGCCGCATCCGCCGCCAGCGGACCAGGCCCAACCCTTGCCGACACCATGAAGTTCATCCAGGACAAGCTGAATGACAACAACAAAACCTCCTGGATCGGCAACTACCAGCAAAATGGCGATAACTGGCCCGACACCGTTACGCGCGAATTCAGCAGTGTTGTGGCTGACACGGGCCAGTGCCGCATCTCCTACCATATTTTCACCAAACATCGTGAGATTTACCGATGGATGGCGACATGCGATGGCAAAAACAATAAGGGTGAGGAGTTTTCTTTCTCGCTGCGATCTGTTCAGGAGATTATGGTCAAGCCCTGGGAACAGTATGAAACTGAATGTATGGCGAAGAACGGCCACCCCGGCACCACCGTCACATCCTCCGCCCCGGCGACGACTGCGCTGGTGGTGCGCCAGCCGCATGGCGTGGAGAACGTCTTCACCTTTGACGACGCCACACTTGCCGACCGCATCGCCAAAGCCATGGTTCACTCTGTCGAACTATGCGGCGGCGGCCAGAAAAGTCCTGAACCATTCTAGACAAGGAGCAGCTCATCAAAATGAAAACTCTTCGCACTCTCATTTCCATTCTTGTTCTATCGGCCTTTTCCGCGGCCTTCGCCCAAACCGCCGTCCCGCCCCCGCCCAGGCCCATCGATATTTCCTCCGGCGTGATGGCCGGTATGCTGTTAGAGAAGACCAATCCGGCCTATCCTCCCATCGCCAAGGCAGCTCGCGTCTCCGGCACGGTGGTGTTGCAGGCCACCATCTCCAAGGCTGGAATCATTGAGAATCTGCGCGTCATCAGCGGTCCGGCCATGTTGCAGCAGGCCGCCTTGGAGGCCGCCAGGACCTGGCGCTATAGGCCCTACCTGCTCATGGGTAAGCCGGTGGAAGTACAGACCACGATCAATGTCATTTTCACGCTGGGCGGGGGTACACCACCGTCACAAACGGACGACTCGCAAAACGCCGCCTCGTCGCTATCTCAGCCCATCGCCGTCCCGCTACCACCCCAGCCCGCCACCGATGGCCCGTCGCTTGCCACAACCATGCAGTTCATCCAGGACAAGATGAACGAACAGGGCAAGATCAACTATGCGCTCTACACGCATGACAACGCCAAGGGCGAAGACTGGCCGGTTTATCAGATCAGCATTCAGGCGAGCAATGTCATTGCCAACCCCGCCACCTGCCGCATCACCTGGCACAAGGTAACCACGAATGGCGGGAAAGTGGGCATTGATAGTGATTTTTCACTTGACCTTCGCAATGTACTGGCGTTTGAGGTGAGGACCAGTACCTACGAGGCCAAGATGGAAGACACCGCGAACGGAAATTCTAACCTGGATAAGCGACAGGATCCGCCCTACTTCGCAGTTACAGCAAAACTCAAGGGAAATACGGAGGCCCCGCTCTTCTTCTCCAGTGAAGAGATGGCCAACCGCATTGCCAAAGCCATGGTTCACGCGGTCGAACTCTGCGGCGGCGGCGAGAACAAGGAGCCGTTCTAAACCGCTACTGTGCGATAGCTCAAATGCATACGGCCGCGAATTTGAATCCGCGGCCGTACCCTTCTTGCTCAAAATAATCAGTACTTCACAATAGCCGCAAACGAATCCGGCTTGAGGCTCGCTCCGCCCACCAGCGCGCCGTCAATCTCTTCTTCGCCGATGAGCGCGGTGGCGTTGTCCGGCTTCACGCTGCCGCCGTAGAGAATGCGGATATTGGCAGCGACGGCAGGCCCTAGCAGTTTGGCTATTTCAGCGCGGATGATTTTGTGCGCCTCCACGGCCATCTCCGGCGTAGCCGTCTTGCCGGTGCCGATGGCCCAAACCGGCTCGTAGGCAATCACAATCGGCGCAGCCATTTCAGCTGTGATGCCCGCCAAGGCTCCCGTGATCTGGGTCTTGAGTACTACGGCCGTCTTGCCTGCCTCGCGCTCGGCCAGAACTTCGCCCACGCAGACCACCGGCACAACGCCGTGCTTCAGCGCGGTGTGCAGCTTCTTGTTCACGATCTCGTCAGTCTCGGCAAAGTATTGCCGCCGTTCGGAGTGCCCAATCAGCGTATGCGTTCCGCCCACGGCCTGGAGTTGGCCCACAGAGGTCTCGCCGGTATAAGCGCCCTCCTCGGCAAAGTGGATATTCTGAGCGCCGACAGCGACATTGCTGCCCTTGGCGGCGGCAATCACCGTAGGCAGCAGCACGGGCGAGGGAAACAGGGCGATCTCGTCACGCGTGTGCCCAGCTACGAGCGGCAAAAAAGCATCAACAAACGCCTTGGCTTCGGCGGGCGTCTTGTACATCTTCCAATTGGCTGCAATCATTGCTTTACGGGGCATTTTTCTCAGACTCCTCGAATCCATAGTAGTGGATTGCCTCCGGTGGAAGGGTGATGACGGGCACAATAGGACTCAGCGTTTCCTGTTAGTCCCCCACCGGCGTTGCCGACCTGCGGTGCATGAAACTGTAGCGCCGGCCTCCCGGCCGGCTGTAGCGTGGACCTCCTGGTCCACGTTTGTTTCTTCATAGGACACGGCCTTATTTCAGCTTCATCTCAAAGGCCAGCGGAAGCAGCTCATTGAAGGTCATGGTGCGGTCGCCGCTGGCAGAGGGAAAGATCACCGGCGCATCGGGCTGTATGAACTCGGAGAGCACCTGGCGGCAGGCGCCGCAGGGCGGGCTGGACGCTTTATTCAAATTGGCAATGGCAACAGCCTCGATGCGAATTTCAGGTCCAAACTGGGAAACAGCCTGCACCAAAGCAGAACGCTCGGCGCAGATAGTCAGTCCGAAGCTCACGTTCTCCACATTGGCTCCGGTGACGATTTCGCCATTGGTGAGCCTGAGCGCCGCGCCTACCCGGAAGCCGGAGTAGGGAGCATAGGCGTGCAGAGCGGCTTGACGAGCCCTGTCGAGCAGGCTCAGCATTGTGGTTTCCGTCGCGGATTGGACTTTCATTGCGTGTTTCTTCCCCCTGAAGCGTGAGTATTGAGGTTATAGCATTTGGGCGTTGCTGTAAAACAGCAGCGGGTTGCCACGATTCGGTTCCTCAAGTTGAGCCTCATTTTTCCGATAAAGGCCTTAGTACTCTCTGTGCCGGGAGTGTCCTTCCGGCAGGGCGGATAAGTGGGCGCGATGGATGAATTGACAAGGGAATGCCTTATCGAAAGCCTGGAAGGGTTGGACCGGATGGAGCGCTGCCTGTCCGATCTGATGGCGTAGCCATGCAAACTTCCTCCAGCGTCGACTACGGCTACCTACGCAAGCTGGTCTTCGACTTTTCGCAAAATGTGATTGACCCATCGCGCGATTCCCTCTTCGATACCCGCCTGAACAAGCTGGTGCGCAGCCAGGGCCTGACCAGCCTGGAGGAGCTTGTCCAGCACCTGAAAGACAATAAGAATCCGCTCCTGGAACGCTCCATCGCCGAGGCGATGACCATCAATGAAACCAGCTTCTTCCGCGATGGCCGCCCTTTCGAGTTGTTGCGCACCGAGTTGCTGCCCAGGCTCATCGAATCTCGCCAGCACATGCGCAGCCTTCGCTTGTGGAGCGCGGCCTGCTCCACCGGCCAGGAGGCCTACAGCCTGGCTATGCTCATCCTCGAACACTTTCCCCAACTGTCCAGTTGGAACATCCGCATCGAGGGCACCGACATTTGCGCCGAGGTGGTGGAGAAGGCGCAGGCAGGCTGCTATCACCGCATCGAGATGAACCAGGGATTGCCCGCCCGCTTCGTGGTCCGTTACTTCGACCACGAAGGCGAGAACTGGACGGTCAAGCCCGAGGTTCGCTGGATGTGCAACTTCCGCGCAGCCAACCTGTGTTCATCACCGCTGCCCTTCAACCGCGGCATGGATAGCTTCGACATCATCTTCCTGCGCAACGTCTTGCTCTACTTTTCGCAGGAGGCGTGTAAGGCCCTTCTGGCCGGCATCCACAAGGTGCTGGCCCCCGACGGCATGCTCTTCCTCGGTTCCAGCGAGCAGCCTGCCAATCCCTCCATCTGGGCCTCTGTGCTGGCCGGCGGCACATGCCACTTCCGGCCTCTCCCGCAGAGTGATTGATCAGGCCCAGAAGTTTTGAAACGATGTACCCCATCCATTCCGCGCTTTTTGCGGTATCGGGGTCCCCATCGACAGGTCTTCGTCGATGGGGTGATTATCGGGGTCCCCATCGACAGGTCTTCGTCGATGGGGTGATTATCGGGGTCCCCATCGACAGGTCTTCGTCGATGGGGTGGCTTTACAGCTTACGGAAAAATGCCAACGGAGTAGCTAGAAGCGTCAGGGCACGACTTTACAGCTTGCGGAAAAAAGACTGGGGTACCAGGGCCGGCACGATGGTTTCCACAGGGCGATAGGGTATGTATTACAGCTTGCGGAAAAACCCCTGATTCCCGTCTTGTTTTGCCTTGGAATCGGATTTTTCGCCTTTTCGGCCTGTTTGGCCGCGATTTCCTCTCTTCGTTTTGCGTCTGCAAGCCGTTTTTCCGGCC
>Ga0302320_10000990_pt1 | contig 68218 bp, 54 predicted proteins | sample Bog_T0_3_FD_202130 | JGI IMG/M metagenome (GOLD analysis project Ga0302320, IMG submission 202130) | Peat permafrost microbial communities from Stordalen Mire near Abisko, Sweden - Bog_T0_3 | ecosystem: Environmental > Terrestrial > Soil > Wetlands > Peat | place: Sweden: Abisko, Stordalen Mire...
CAAAGCCGACGCCCGGGGCTTCCGCCGCTTCATCAACTATCGCTCTCGGATACTTTTTCACTGTGGTAAACTCAACATGCTCCCGGTCCTCCCTGAGTCAGCGAGCCACTAGGAAACCGGAAGAACCAAAAAATGGCATGCCCCCCGATAGATAGAATCAACAGACGAAGTGTGTTCTGTTCAGAAGGTCACCGTTTAAGAGACGCCGGCAAGCATTGGGCAAATTGTGCGGGCATCGACGGATTGCTTTATAAGTTTCTCCTCAGCCGGAGGCCGCGTTCTCAGCATCGATTATTTCATGAACACACGTTTTCCCCATGGCCAAGGGGAGGGCAACGTGCGGAAAATCAACAGAAATGACCCTCTTGCGGAAACCGGCCGCCAAAGCCTAAGTTAGCTGTCTGGGTCAGAGATGCCGCGTCTCGGGCGGTTTGCGAATGTCTGTAGTCGTCGTTGCTTCAATTAGGAATACTACAAATGCCCCCTCAATCCTCTTGCAAGAAGCTCCTTCTAATGGGCGCTTCCCGCGGCCTTGGTTTTGCCCTGGCTGAGGAATACCTTAAGCGCGGATGGCAGGTTGTTGCCACCGAGCGGGTCCGAAGCACATCAAGACTGAGCAGCCTTTTGCCGGCTTACGATGGCCGACTTGAAATCGAAACGGTCGACATCGACCATCCCGATCAAGTTGCCGCGCTTAGAGCGCGTTTGGCATCAAGGGCATTCGACCTGCTGTTCGTCAACGCCGGCGTCAAGAACGACGATCGCGAAACGATCGCCGACGTATCGACCGAAGAATTTGTGCGTGTGATGGTCACAAACGCCCTAAGTCCGCTGCGCGTCATCGAGACGTTTCAGGATCTGGTACCCCCAAGCGGTACTATCGGGATCATGTCCTCCGGACAAGGTAGCATCACTAACAACGAAAACGGAAACCATGAGGTCTATCGCGGAAGCAAGGCGGCGCTCAACATGTTCATGCGCAGCTTCGCCGCCCGCCATGCCGGTGATCCGCGAACACTCCTTCTCATTGCTCCGGGATGGGTGCGGACAGACATGGGCGGCACCCAAGCCCGTCTTAGTATCGAGGAGAGCATACCGAACCTCGCGAATACCATAGAAGCGCAGGCCGGAAGGGCGGGGCTGCAGTATCTGGATTACCTTGGCCGGACGGTTCCTTGGTAAATCGGAAAATTTGAAACTCGCGGATGACGCTATGGGAATTCAACCACCGAAGGGAGAGAGGGAGCGCATCGGCCGATCGAACGCGACCGTCTCCAGTAAATACTTGAAACCGGGACGGCTAGGTCAGCCCGTGGGTGGGCGTCCAATGGGCATCCGTTGGGATCTCGACAAGTAAATCGCGCGCGACCTCTCGGCCGCCTTCCACCGATGCGGGCTTGGTCGTGCGGAGTGTGCGATAGGGGAAAGGGAATAGCATAGATATGGCCATGATGCCTGGAGTTGGTGGCTGCACGAATAGTGGCAATCCATCCTGCCGTGCCGCTGCCTTGCCATGTGCGGCGCCTGTTGAATCGGTAGGATGGCTCCGGGACCACCACGCAAAGATAATCGTAACTTTGGAGACTGCGGCGTGTTCAATGGGGGTAACCAATCAATATGAACAACAAAGCCCTCAGCTTCTCCTCAGTCCTGGTCGCGATCGCGGCCTTTTTGTCCCAGCCCGCAGTGCAACTCAATGCTCAGAGCTTCTCCGGCTCTGGAGATCAGAATCCCCAGCCCATTGCACGGGAGGCGCCAGTCTACTCGCACGACCTGCGCCACGATGACGTCGAAGGGCAGGTCGTAATTTCATTCACTGTCACCCCTAAGGGAGATGTGGCAAATGCCTCAGTCGTCAGCTCGACGCAGCCACGGCTTGTACGGCCGACGTTACTCGCGCTTAGCAAGTGGAAGTATTTGCCGGCGACGAAGGATGGGGTTCCCGTTCCCTCGCGGGTGATTGAGACCGTCTGCTTTACGATGCTCGACTCGAGCCGATAACCCGAAGCTTCGCTCCAGGAAACAGCCCGCCGGAAGACCGGCGGGTTGCCTCTGCGTCTTGACTGCGGCTGTCTTAACAGGAGGGTAAGGGGGTGAGGCTCGTAGTCCCTCCGTCTGAACCAGAATCTTTTGCGGACAGGTTCTGCTTGCCCGACGACGGGCAACGGAAGGATAGCGATACAGGATCCAAACCATGGCCTGTCTCGAAAAGGTGGACACCAATTTTGTTGGACCATCCGGCCCGTACCGGAGAAATTACCTGCATGCGAAAAGCCTAACAGGTCAAAGGATGTCTAAGCAGACTAGACCTCATCGTAAGAATACCTTAGTTCGCTTGAATTTGGTTCCACCGACTGTCGCGGAGTGAATTTGGAAGTAGGTAATATCATTATGCGCATTTTTGGATTCGGCCGCGCACTGTTCGGAATCTCGGTGGCGGGTATTGCCATACTTAGTTTAGTCTACGGCAACTTTGCGCCAATATTGGAGCCGTTCCCTGCTTTTCGACCATGCCCGGAAGTCTGGGCATATGGATTGGGGGCGATCTTGATGGCTGCGAGCGCCGGCTTGTTCTTTTCGCGAACAGCTTCGGGAAGTGCGATCATAATCGGAGTATACGGATTGTTCTGGGCTGTGGCGCGCGCACACCCCGTTCTGCTCAAGCCTTTGATCGTCGGCTCATGGTACGGTTTTGGCGAAGCGCTGGGACCACTGATTGGCGCATGGATCCTCTACGCTTTTCTGCGCCGCCAATCTGGGCCGCCCGCTATATCTGTTATGACCGGCGAACGCGCGCTACGCCTGGCTCGGATTCTATTCGGCGCGGCTTGCGTGGTATACGGCGCCGCGCATTTCGCCTACGCAGCGTATACTGCGAAAATGGTACCGGCGTGGCTTCCTGGCCGGACAGGGTTCGCGTATCTTACAGGAGCCTTTCACGCCGCGGCGGGCTTCGGCCTTGCATTTGGGATACTTCCCCGCATGGCGGCGACTCTGGAGGCCATAATGATAAGCCTTTTTGGTGTTTTGGTCTGGTTACCCAGTTTTTTCGTGCATCCCATGCCGGAGTGGGCGCCTTCTGCCCAAATTCAATGGTCGGAGACCTTCCTGACCTTTCTGCTTGCGGCATCGGCATGGATCGTAGCTGCATCGCTGCGAAACGCCCCATGGGGATTCGCGGCGACGGGACCCGACGATTCGGATGCGCCGGTCAATTAGTTTTGGAGTGAGCGCGCACGCGGTCTCGACGTGCGCCGTCGACTTGGAGTCGCCATCGGCGCCGACCCTCGAAAGTCAGCTTAAAGGGGGAACAGCCTCGAAGCGGGATCTAGCGGCCTGTGTTTCAAAAAGGTCCGTTTTTTAGAGACTCGATGCTTCCTCTCCGGGCTGTTGGAGAGGCGGATTGCTGCGAATCTTACAACGCTTGCATTCGCAGCGCGCCCTTACTCGTCAAGCTTGCGAATTTAGATAGAAGCCGATTCCGCTAGTCAGAGAGTTTGACGACTGAACGACATCTTGGCTCGGGACTGAACTCTGCTGAGCCAGTTTTTGCGCCTGCTGCACCTGAGCCTGCTGCAGTTGCTGGATATCCAGCTGGACTTGAGACTGAGATTGTCCGGGCGCCGGGCTTTCCTCGGCCAGCTCAAGCTCACTGATTTGGCTTTCGATCTGGGCTGAGGTTTCCGTGATGGCAGCACTGGCAGTGTCTGTTGGAATCACAACAGCAGAGGCAAGCAATGCTGCCGTCGAACTGGCAGACAAACTCGCGGAAGAAATCGGAGAGACGCTCATAAAGGTACCTGGCGAGACTGTCCATCGGCCAGCAACCGAATAACTTTAGCGGCAATCCGGCCGGCCGTGTAGTCCATCTAGAAACTTTCATTTGGGCACGCATAACGAAGGTTTCGGTAGGACAATGACTAAAGCGTTGAAACATGTTTCGTGGTCGCGCGGGGTTAAGGAGTGCCCGACTTGGAGTTCTTAGACCCCGTTTCGAGGGCTTCCGTCGTTCCTTTTACTGGAGTTACGTTTATCCGAGCAGTTTCCGTAATCAATTTCTGGCAAACCTGCCGTCCGAGACGGTGTCAAATATCAGCCCTCCAGTCTCTCAATCGGCATTGACCGATAAATGTGCAATGTCCAGGCCAGCAAGCCAAGCAGGCGACGCCACTCTCCGTGACATGGCGTTCGTCGGAAAGCTGCCGGCAACTAGAGTGCTTCCGGCGATGATTTTCGTAGTTGCTGGCTTTCATTGTGCGTTTCTTGGGTATGGAACCTCATCAGCGGCGACACACGTGCCTCGAGTTGACGCATCAGGGAACCTTGGCAATTGCGGGGAAGAGCGGGGACACTCGAGCCAGTTGGCGCTCGGGCATCGGGCTCTACGATTGCCGCTCATGTTTTTCGACCTTCGATGGCAGCAGGCGGTTGAGCAGACGCAGTTCCTCGTTTTCCTCTTAAGAAGCCGGTCTCCTCGGTGGGTGCCGGTGGAGCGATCGCCCAGCCGACCTTGCAGTCGATTAGTTCGCCGACAAGATTGTTCTTACGTATCCGCAACGTTCATACCGTATCTAATCGACTCTCCCTATAACTTGACCTGGCTGCCAGTTCCCTCGGCCCTCAGTATAATTTGCCGCACCAACATTCACTCCGGCGGTCGGCTTCGAACGTCCTTTCACAATCGATCTGATAGTCGCCAACCGATCCGACACTGTGCGCTTGCTGCCCGCTGCCAAACGCCGCAGGATTCCGCAACGCGAAACTTGAACACTTACTTTTCTTCTTCGATCGGTCGCGTTATCAAAAATTTTCTGGCAGCCGTTTGTACATTTGTGGCTCTTCACGCGCATAGCGACATCTTCAATGCGAATTGCTAAGCGCATCATTTCGCTGATTTTCACCGGAGCTTTGGCTCTTGTCGTCGCGCCGCGGTTGGCGGCGGAATCCTTAGCTGTTGGATCGGGTCCTGAATGTGTGGTGATCTCACCGGATGGTTCTTTTGCCTACGTTTGCGCCGAAATCGGCAACTCAGTAACCCGGATCCGGACGAGCGATAACACAGTTACCGCCTCGGTGTCCGTAGGGAACAACCCAATGGGAGTTGCAATCTCGTCAGATAGTTCGTTCGCCTATGTGACCAACGCAGAGGACAACTCGGTGAGCCGGATCCGGACGAGCGATAACGCAGTAACCGCCACCATATCTGTTGGGACATTCCCATATAACGTAGCTATTTCGCCTGATGATACTTTCGCCTACGTGACCAACGCAGGGGACAACACGGTGACCCGGATCCGGACGAGCGATAACACGGTAACCGACACCATAGCTGTTGGAACATTCCCATATAACGTAGCGATCTCGCCTGATGGTTCTTTTGCCTACGTTGCCAATCTCGGGGAAAACAGCAGTGTGTCGCGAATACAAACAAGCGACAATGCTGTGACCGCAACAATATCCGTTGAAGGCGGCCCATCAGGCGTGGCGATTTCTCCCGATGGCTCGTTTGCCTACGTAACGAACAGAGAAATTGGCACGGTGTCGCGAATACGAACAAGCGACAACGCAGTGACAGCAACTTCACCTGTTGGCTTCGCTCCTGAGAATGTCGCCATATCCTCCGATGGCTCGTTCGCCTACGCCACTAATGACGGATCCAACACAGTGACACGGATCCAGACGAGCGATAACACGATAACCGCCACCATATCTGTCGGAACATACCCAGTTGGCGTGGCGATCTCGCCTGATGATACTTTCGTCTACGTCACCAATCTCGGAGACAACACCGTGTCGCGAATCGAAACCTTTGCCACACCTTTCCCTGCTGCTCCGACGATTGCGACGCAGGCGCAGAGCCAGTCGACGCCCGCTGGAGGCAGTGTCACATTCACGGTCGCCGCGTCGGGAACGCCGCCCCTTTCCTACCAATGGTACTTTAAGGGAGCACCCATTTCTGGAGCGACATCGCCCTCGTACACGATCAGTTCCGCGCAAAGCTCAAATGCAGGCAGCTATACCTGCACGGTTGCGAATGCCGCGGGCACATTCACGAGTAGTGCCGCGACACTAACCGTTGGCGCCGCAGCCATCGCGTTCATCCAGCAGCCGTCTTTGCAGACGATCGCAAGCGGTAGCACAGTGGTCTTCAGCGTATCAGTGGGCGACGCATCCGCGACTTACCAATGGAGCCTTAATGGCGTTCCGCTCTCGGACGGCGCGTCGGGTTCCGCCACGATCTCCGGATCGGCGGCCCCTGCGCTGGTCATAAACGGCGCGGCCCTACAAAATGCAGGCACGTACACCTGCACGGCGACAAATTCAACGGGAACGGTGACGAGCGACCCAGCGCCGCTGACCATCAGCAGCACAACCGACGTCGGCAGGCTGATCAATTTATCCTGCAGGGCTCAGGTCGGCATGGGAGCGAACACACTGATTGCCGGATTTGTCGCCGGAGGCGCGAATACGACAGGCTCCGAATCATTACTGATCCGAGCCTCAGGCCCGGCGCTAATCCCCTTGGGAGTCACTGGCACGCTCCCCGATCCGCAGCTCCAACTCTACCAGAGCAACAGCAACGGGACAGCGGCGCTGATCAGGACAAATGCCGGCTGGGACGGTAATGCGGCGATTGCGAGCGCGGCCGCGGCGGTCGGAGCTTTCGAGTGGACCAATGCATCCAGCCACGACTCAGCGCTTCTCGTCTCGCTGGACGGGAGCTATACCGCCCAGGTCGCCGGACAAAGCGGCGACACCGGTTTGGCGCTTGCCGAGGTCTACGACGTAACGCCAGCCGGCACGTACACACCCATGACCCCGCGCCTCATAAACGTCTCTGCACGCAATCAGGTTGGCACAGGTGGCAACATCTTAATCGGCGGTTTTGTGATTGGCGGCACGACCTCCAAGACGGTTCTCATTCGGGCTTCTGGACCTGCGCTGGTGCCCTTTGGCGGCATGGGGACGCTGCCCGATCCGGAGCTCCAGCTTTACTCCGGTACCACCTTGCTTGAGAGTAACACCGGCTGGGGCGGCAATGCTCAGATAGCCTCGGTTGCCGCTTCGGTGGGCGCATTTTCCTGGGGAAGTTCGGCGACGCCTGACTCCGCTCTATTGGTTACGCTTCCGCCTGGCGCCTATACCGCACAGGTGTCAGGGGCAAGCGGAGACACCGGAGTAGCCCTTGTCGAGGTCTACGAGGTGCCCTGATGTGCGGTAGAGTATTTAGGAGACGTTAGACTGACAAACCGCCGAATGACTTCAGCCCCTGCATCGAACCAGATGGATAGGTTTCCCGCAACCGTATCGGTTTCCTTGCCCAACTCTGTGAATCCCTTTCGGGTCAGATTCTGGCAGACGTCTGCATTCCAGGCGCTAAGACTCTCGACCAGGCGCGGGATGCATCACGTTCGTATGCCTGATTGCAAATGCTCGGGCTGCACGTGTACCTAAAACGACCGGTTGAACATTGCAATTGGCTCAGGAACTTAGAGCGTTTTCTGGCGCGTATCCCCAGCTTCCGTTGTGGGTGATCATTACATGGGATTTTCAATGGATTGGGTTCCAAGCATGAGAGGGAACGATATTGGTGTTGAAAGATCCAGCCGACCGATTTTTCTGGCGAATGTCGGGTTTTTGGACGGTCGTTCGTCGCCTCGGTAAGGCATGCATAAAATGAATTTTATGAACAACCCGCCGTTCCATCCCGTTTTTGTGACGAATGAGGCTTGGATTGCACGGAGCCTGAATCGGCTGCGAACGATGCAAAGACGCTTGTCGGGGAAACATCCTTTTCGCACGCGTCCCGAGCCCCTCTCTGTTCAGTCTTCGCCAAACGAGCGAACGATAGCCCAGAGATCGGTCACGTTTTGCCTGTCACGATCAGCAAAACTTGCTCTTGCACTGATCACTATCCTCCCAGCGCAGGCACAGGATTCCAAAACTTCGTATCCTGCAATGGCGCCCATCAACCAGTACCTAATGGCCGATCGAAGTGCTGAGATTTCGCTGGCACGAAGTGCGGCACCAGAAGAGATATCACGCAACGCAACTGTCCTGGTACTTGGAAAGGACGGTTACGAGACTGCGATCGAGGGGACAAATCGCTTCGTCTGTATTGTGGAGCGATCTTGGATGTCACCATTCGACAGCCCGGAATTTTGGAATCCAAAATTGCGCGGTCCAATCTGCTACAATCCGCCAGCCGTTCGATCGATTCTGCCCTACACGATTAATCGGACGAAACTGGTTTTGGCCGGGCTTTCCAAACGACAGATGGAGGAAAGCATCAAGAGCAAGGTCGCGAAGGGCGAGCTGCCAATACCCGAGCCAGGCGCTATGTCATACATGATGGCGAAAGACGGATATCTCAGTGATTCTGCTGGTCACTGGCACCCCCATCTGATGTTCTATGTCCCGAAAACTGATAACGCGAGCTGGGGAGCAAACGTCATTTGTTCGCCGGTAGTGCAGAATGATGAGTTCCGCGATGTTCCTGAACCGGAAACCATTTTCATGGTGCCGGTTGGCATGTGGTCGGATGGAACGACTGCGCGGACTGAGAAATAGCGTTCGCGTCGTGCCCGAGAAAGAGACACTGCGGCGGTGGTCTTGATTGTTCCAACGCACCCTTCTAAAACCATCTGAGAATTCAAGGCGCTAGCACGGTGCCTTTGGCCGTAGCAGAATTCGAAAGGGCCTTCATTTAGGAACAACGATGGCGGGCCTCGTATCAGCGGGAAGGTCCGGAAGCGACTCGAACGACTAAATAGGGATCGAACGAGGCTACGGCGCCGACAGGCCGGGCTGCCGTGTCAGCCGGATGAGCATCACGTTGTGCGGCTCAATCGTGACGGACATCTCCCGTTTGAAAACGCCCAGGTCCTTTTGCCGCCAAAGGTCGCGGGCGAGTTGGCTTCCCACTAGGTCCAGCCTGTCAAGCTTCGCCAACACCGTGTGGGCGATGTCGCCGCGATTGAAAAAACCTAGGGCGACGCTGCCGTCGGCCAGGGGTTTCCGGTAGACGTCGACTGCGCCGAAGGTCGCGACCCGCCGTGCCGAGATCCCGAGCGAATCTTGGTCGACCGCGAGGACCTCGTCATTGGTAAGGAGGTTGAGGGTGAATGCGTCGATGTGCTCGAGGTCGCAGCCGATAAGAAGAGGCGCCGAAAGCAGGCACCACAGGCTGATGTGCGTGTACTGCTCGGCGGGCGTCAGCTTGGTCGCGTGCAGCTTGGGACCCCAGCCCACTCGGCCGACGACGAGCATATCCGGGTCGTTCCAGCCGCCCGGCCCGCCATAGGGCGCCCACGCGTCCTGATTGAAGCCGATTTGGGAGACACCGTTCTGCCATGGCCCCGGAGTTTCCCAGGTGTCCCAGATGTCGCCGGTCGTCCGCCACGCCTGCGCCCACTTGGAAAGCTCGGTGATCGCGTACAGCGGCGCCGCATTGGAAAGGCTGAAGATGATGTCCCGGCCGGTGGCTCTCAGGGCGAGGTACATCTGGCGGGTATGCTCGACGTCATTCGGGTTCCAGTCGTACTTGAGATAGTCGAAGCCCCAGTCCGCGAACTGGGCGGCGTCGTTCGACGCGAATTCAAAGCGACCGATCCGCTTGTTGCCCTCGTAATCCTTGAGTTTCTGCCAGGCCCCGTCGGCAGTGTCGCTCGAGCCGCCCCGAAAACCGGCATAGGTCGTCACCCATGGGGATGAATAGATGCCGGCCTTGAGGCCCAGCGCATGGATGCCGTCGCAGAGAGCCTTCATGTCCGGGAACTTATCGTTCCCCTGAATGGCATGGTGCTGGCCGCCCCGCTCGCCCTGCCATGTGTCGTCGATGTTGATGTACGTCCAGCCATGGTCGGCGAGGCCTGAGGCCACCAAGGCGCGGGCAGAGCGCAGAATTTTCTCCTGGTCGACCGATTCCGCCCAGCAGTTATAGCTGTTCCAACCCAGGGGCGGCGTCAGTGCTATCTTCTCTCCGACGACGATGACAAAGCGCTTGTCAGCGCTTCCGAGGGCGTTAGCGGCGTGAAGGACGACCGAGTACGTCGCGAGGTCCGGCAGGCGCCCCGTGATCCTGCCGGTGGCCGCGTCCAACGAGAGGCCGGCGGGGAGGCCATTCGCCGCATAGCGGATTGGCCGCTGCCCTGTCACGGGGACCGTATAAAGGAAAGGGGCGCCCGGGCGGACGCCGAAGATGGAGGGTCCGTTAATGCGCGGCGTCGCCAGCGGCGCCGGAGTGAGGCATTCGGGCATGTCGGAAGCCATCGCTGCCAAAGGAGCGAGGACTAAGCAGGCCGCCAGAAGCGGGAATGCCGGCCAGGAGGGTTTGGAGGTCATGTGAGATAACGAGGGTTTGCAGCAGTCTGTGCGGGAGGGTTCAGATCCAACCATGACTGCGCTCGTTCTCATTTGGAATTAGGTTTTTTCGTTAAAAGTACTCCAGTCGTGGAATCTGCGCCCTCCATTTTGACGATATCCTCGTTAGCTCGGCGGCTGGGCCTAAGCACCATGACCGTCTCCCGCGCCTTGCGAAACGCGCATGGCGTCAGCCAAGAAACCGGCGCCCGAGTCTTCAGGGAGGCTCAGCGAATCCATTACCGGCCGCACCCGTTGTTAGCAGTCCTCAGCAGTTACCGGCACAGGCGGCGACAATTCACCCCCGAAGCCAAGATAGCCTTTCTGGCTAGGCGACCCGGACCTGACCGGCAAGCGGGCCTCTCAGATCCTGAGGGGGCGCGGTGTTCGCGGTGTGATCGTTGGGCCTCATCCCCACGGGATGTCGGCGCTCCACCTTGATGGGGGCCTCTTTGGCGCTGTCGAGGTTGGGAGGAGCCTTGGCGATCCGCGGAACGCCACCGTCTCGGGTAGCCACTTTCAATCGGTCGAACTCGCCTGGCGCGAAGCGTGGCGTCGCGGCTACCGCCGCATTGGACTAGCCCCCCCACCGGCGAGGACATTGGGACGGCAGGCGCCCTATTCGAACTCATTAGATCGATCCGTCGCAGCCAACATCAGGCCCAATCTGTGTCCTCATGGATGGAGTCGGTCGCGGGTGGGTCGTTTGGAATCCCTCCAGTCTGTCCTGACGCCATCGATTCGTCTAATTCGTCTTGCACGGCGCCTGGTTCTAGGCGACTTGTAGCGTGTCTAGCGCGAACTCGCTCGCGACCTGACACCTGATCGGCACGTGAAACCGAGATTCCAAACGACACATCGGCCCCACCGAGCGCTGGGGGGCACCGCGTCGCGCGGAGCCGGCCACCCACAGGCTTACCCGAGCGAGCGAGCCCGGGGGAGCCGTGCAGAGCGTACTTGATTTTGCGAGAGCCCATCGGGAGCGGCGGTTGATCACGATAGTGACCGCCTACGACGTGCTGCAGGCGCGCGCGGTGGCCGAGTCGCGGGTCGACGCGATTCTCGTCGGCGACAGTGTCGCCATGGTCGTTCACGGACATCCGTCCACGATCCATGCGACCCTGGAGATGATGTGCCTGCACACCGCCGCCGTGCGCAGGGGGGCGCCCGCTACGGTCATCGTGGCCGACATGCCCTTCATGAGCTTCAGGATGGGCCAGGAGGCCGCCGTCCGCGCGGCGGGTGCACTCCTGCAGGCCGGCGCGACGGCGGTTAAGATCGAGGGGGTGCGCGGCCATGAAGACGTTGTCTCCCACCTCGTCGAGTCCGGAGTCCCCGTCATGGGGCACCTCGGCCTGACGCCGCAGTCGATCAACCAGCTGGGAGGCTACCACGTGCAGGGCAGGACGCGGGAGGACGCGGACGGGCTCCTCCGCGACGCCCGGACGCTTCAGGATCTGGGGGCCTTCGCGTGCGTCCTGGAGTGCGTGCCAAAGAGCGTGGCCGCGGAGATCACGCAGGCACTTGGGATTCCCACGATCGGCATTGGCGCCGGCGCCAGCACGCTCGGACAGGTGCTTGTATTCACCGACCTCATGGGCCTGGATGCCCAGTTCAGGCCGAGGTTCGCCCGCCGCTACCTCGACGGGCACGGGGCCGCAGTCAATGCGCTCAACGAGTTCGCGGAGGACGTGAGGGCGGGGAGGTTTCCGGCCCCGGAGGAGATTCCCGCATGAGCAGGGTCTTCACGAGCCTGCCGCTCTGGCGCGCCGCGCGCAGGGGCCCGGAGTTTGACGGCATCACGGTCGGCTTCGTCCCCACCATGGGCGCCCTCCATGCCGGGCACCTCTCGCTCCTGGACCGCGCCCGCGCCGAGAACGACCACGTTGTCGTCAGCGTTTTCGTGAACGCGACCCAGTTCGACAACCCCGGCGACCTCGCCGGGTACCCGAACAATCTTGAGGCGGACGTCGCGCTGGCGGGCGACAGGGCCGACACGGTCCTTGCGCCGTCGATGGGCGAGATCTACCCGGACGGCTACAGGTACCGCATGAGCGAGTGCGACCTCTCGAGGAAGTGGGAGGGAGCGCACCGTCCGGGCCATTTTGACGGCGTCCTCACGGTGGTCCTCAAGCTCCTCAACCTCGTGCGGCCCCATAGGGCGTACTTCGGCGAGAAGGACTGGCAGCAGCTCAGGCTGGTCGAGGGCATGGCGCGTGCCCTGTTCCTGGAGTGCGAGATCGTACCGTGCCTCACGGTCCGGGACCCTGATGGACTCGCCCTTAGCTCCCGCAACGCACGCCTCTCGGCCGCGGGGCGCAGTCTTGCGCGCTGTTTTCCGCATCTCATGCGCTCCTCTCCGGACGCTGCGACAGCCCTGTCGGCCTTGCGCGGAGCGGGCTTCGGGGTCGACTACATCGAGGACGAGGGAAACGTGAGGCTGGGAGCGGTCCGCGTCGAGGACGTGCGCCTTATTGACAATGTCCGCCTCTAACATCGCTTTCATCCTCACCGGGTCCATCGCGTGCCCGAAGGCCTGCGAGGTCCTGTCGGCCCTGGTGCAGCTCGGCCACCGCGTGCGCGTCGTGGCGACGCCCTCGGCGCTGCGCTTCGTGGGAGCCCCCGCGCTCGAGGGGCTGTCGGGGCTCCCGGTCCTGAGCGACATGTTCGCGCCGGGCGCCGCCCTGGAGCACATCAGCCTGTGCCGCTGGTCGGACGCGGTCGTTGTCTGCCCCGCGACGGCCTCGAGCCTGAACCGCCTTTCCGCCGGGCTCGCCGACGACCTGCCCGGGGCCCTCTTCCTTGCACATGACCGGGCAAAGCCATGGCTCATGGTGCCCGCGATGAACCCCTCGATGTGGGCCCATCCGGCGACACAGGCCTCCGTCTCAAGGCTGGAAGAGTGGGGCGTTCGCATCCTCCCGGTTGCATCGGGCAGGACCGCCTGCGGGGAGTTGGGCGAAGGGAGGATGATCGAGCCTGGGGCGGTCGTGCGCGAGGTCCGGCGCTCGCTCGCTCGTCCCGCACGGCGCCTGCGCGTCCTGATCACGGGAGGCGGTACCTCCGAGGCTGTGGACGCCGTGAGGGTCCTCACCAACACGAGTACGGGCCGGACGGCGGCGCTGATCGCCAACCACCTCGATCTTGCCGGGCACGATGTCGTCCTGCTGCGCGCCGCGTCCGCGGTCCCAGCGCACGACGGGGTGAGGCAGCCCACCTTCACGAGCTTCGCGGACCTGGACGGCCGCCTGTCGGAACTCCTGGGCGCCACGGAGTTCGACGCGGTCGTCCATGCGGCGGCCGTGAGCGATTTCGGGGTGGAGTCGGTCCAGGTCGACGGCAGGGAGGCCGACAGGGGCGGGAAGGTCCCCTCGGCCGGGGAGGTCACCCTCAAGCTTTTCCGCCACCCCAAGCTGATCGATCGGCTGCGCAGGCTAAGCGCAAACCCGCGGATCGTCGTGGTCGGATTCAAGCTCGCTGGCGGAGGTGGCCCCACCTGCGCGGACGCCGTCCGGGATCTGTTTGAGCGCGGGGTCGCGGACCTGGTGGTCTTCAACGACGCCGCCTGGCGCGACGGGGCGTTCCCCGCGCAGGTCCACCGCCCCGACGGGGCGGTCATCCATTGCAAGGACCGTATGATGCTGGCGACCGAGCTCGAGAGGCTCCTCGTTGCCGCAAGCGCCACCCAGGAGCCAAGCAACACCCAAACCCATGCCCCCCATGCTGCTCTGCCTTGATGTAGGAAATTCCACGATCTACGGCGGCGTTTTCGCGGCCGGCGATCTGCGTGTTCAGTTTCGAAAGTCGACGCACCCCCTCGGCTCCTCGGACGAGATCGGGGTCTTCCTGCTCTCGGTCCTGGACGCCAACGGGGTGGATCCGGACCGGATCGAACGGATCGCCATGTGCTCGGTGGTTCCCGCCGCGGTCCACTCGCTCAGGGGCGCATGCCTCAAGTACTTCGACTGCGAGCCCTTCGTCCTCCAGGCGGGAGTCAAGACAGGGCTCAAGGTCAAGTACCGCAATCCGCACGAGGTTGGGGCCGACCGGATCGCCGTGGCGATGGCGGCCATGGAGCGCCATCCCTCCTGCAACCAGATCATCGTCGACTGCGGAACAGCGACGACGTTCGACGTCGTCAACGCGGACGGGGACTACTTGGGCGGGGCGATCATGCCCGGCCTGGGGATCTCGGCCGAGACTCTGGCAAGCCATACGGCCAAGCTGCCCAGGGTGGAGATCTCGAGGCCCGCGGTCGCGGTGGGAAAGAGCACGATAGAGAGCATCCAGTCCGGGCTCTTCCACGGGCACGTGGGCGCCATCAGGCAAGTCCTGGGGGAGATCACCCGGGAAGCGTTCGCGGATGCGCGACCCCATGTCACGGGAACGGGCGGTTTCGGGCGCATGCTGGAGCCGGAGAAGATCTTCGACGAGGTCGTCCCGGAACTTGTGCTCCTGGGCCTGCGGAGGGCCGAGGCGATGAACAGGGAGGCCGGCGCCTGAGGCGCCTGGGCGATCCGGGAAGCGCATGGAAGCCGCCGTCGAGTCCATTTCCCCCGCAGGGCCTGCCGTTGAGGCGGAGGCCGAGCGACTGCTTCGTGCGCTCATGCACGTCGACTGTGAACCCGGCCGCCGCTGGGATCTCGAGGGCTGCCGAATGATCGCGCCCACGACCCTTGAGATAAACCGCCTCAAGAGGGAGAGGAACGCTGTCATCCTCGCACATTCCTACGTGGAGCCCGAGATCATCTACGGGGTCGGGGACTATAAGGGCGACTCGTACTACCTGAGCGTCAAGGCGCGCGAGTCGAAGGCCAGCGTGATCGTGTTCGCCGGCGTCGTCTTCATGGCCGAGACGGCGAAGATACTCTGCCCCGGCGCAACGGTGGTCGTGCCCGACCCGGGTTCAGGGTGCTCTCTGGCCGACTCGCTTTCCGGCGCCCGCCTGCGCGAGCTGAAGGCGGCCTATCCGGATGCCGCCGTGGTCTGCTACATCAACAGCACGGCCGAGGTCAAAGCGGAGTCCGACGTCTGCGTCACCTCGGGCAACGTGTACGACATTGTGGCTCGGCTGCCGCAGCAAAGGATCCTCTTTGTTCCCGATCGCCTCATGGGCGAAAACCTCAGGACCGAGCTCCGCCGCCGGGGCGTCGAGAAGGAGATCATCACCTCGGACGGCACCTGCATCGTGCACGAGGTCTTCGACGTGGCGGCGATGAAGGAGGCGCGGGACCGATTTCCGGGGCTCAAGATCGCGGCGCACCCCGAGTGCCCCCCGCAAGTCGCGGCGGCCGCCGACTTTGTCGGGAGCACCGGGGAAATGATGCGCTACGCGCGGGAGACCGTCGCCCCCTACTTCCTGATGCTCACCGAGTGCGGTCTGGTAGGACGCCTGCAGGTGGAGTTACCCGAGAAGTCGTTCATCGGAGGCTGCAGGCTCTGTCCCTATATGAAACTTAACTCGCTCCAGAAGGTCCTGGGCGCCCTCAGGGCGCCGCGGTCGGACCAGATCGTAGTCGTCGACGAAGGCATCCGCTCGCGGGCGGCGCGCTGCATCGATAGAATGTTCGAACTCGCCCGGAGGGACTGAACGATGATCACCCCAGTTACGGACGAACTCATTGACCTGGCGCTCGGCGAGGACCTGGCCTTCGGCGACCTGACCAGCCGCGCCGTCTTTTCCGAGGAGCAGAGGAGCACCGGAGCCATCGAGGCCAGGCAGAACCTCGTCGTCTGCGGGCTTGAGGTGGCCGCGAGGATCTTTGCCAGGGTCGATCCGGCCATCAGGGTCGTCCCCCTGCGGTGCGACGGCGACTACGTCCGGGCTGGCGTCAAGGTCATGAGGCTTCGGGGGCCCACCGTCTCGCTCCTCGCCGCGGAGCGCACGGCCCTCAATTTCCTCCAGCGCCTGAGCGGCGTTGCCACGGCGGCGCGCCGCTATGCCGACGCGGTCAAGGGAACTGGAGTCAGGGTCGTGGACACGAGGAAGACCACGCCTGGAATGCGAGCCCTGGAGAGGCACGCCGTTCGCTGTGGCGGCTGTTTCAACCACCGCTCGTCCCTTGGGGAGCACGTCCTTATCAAGGATAACCACATTGCGGCCTGCGCCTCCTTGGAGGACGCGGTCAGGAGATGCCGCGAGCGTGCCCCGCACACGGCGAAGATCGAGGTCGAGGCGAAGACTCCGGCCCAGGTCCGGGCTGCCTGCCGCTCCCGGGCAGACGTTATCCTCCTGGACAACATGACCCCGAGGCAGGTCCGCGCCGCCGTATCGCTTATTGCCGGGCGCGCCCTGATCGAGGTGTCCGGAGGAATCAGTCTGGAGACGATCCGCGACTACGCGGTGCCAGGCGTCGACGTGATAAGCGTGGGCTCCTTGACCCACTCGGCCCCAGCCGCCGACCTGAGCCTGGAGATTCGGGCGCGCCGATGAGGATCATAGAGACCGACAGCCTCGTTATCGGAGCCGGCCTGGCCGGCAGCGCCTACGCGCTGCACGCCGCGGCGGAGGGCCTGCGCGTCGCGCTGCTCTCGGCCGGGGCCCCCTTGGAGGCCAACAGCGACAGGGCGCAGGGCGGCATCATATTCGACACGGCGGGCGACTGCGGGACGTTGGCGCAGGACATCGATGAGGCGAGCGAAGGGACTGCGAACCCGGTGGCGGTTCAGCAGCTGATCGACGACGGGCCCGGCGCGGTCCGCTCGCTCCTGATCGACACGCTTGGGGTGGACTTCGACAGAAAGGCGTCCGGCCTGCTCGACTTCGCGCGCGAGGGGGGGCACCGGGAGCGACGGATCATCCACGCAAAGGATACGACGGGCCATGCGATCCTCGAGGCCGTGGTCAGGAAGGTGGCGGCCACGGAGGGAATCGCACGGTATGGCGGCCATGTTGCCGTCGACCTCCTGACCCTCTCGCACAACGCGGCTGACCCGTCGGCCCGCTACGAGCCGCTGACATGCTTCGGCTGCTACTGCCTGGATGTTGCGACGGGAGAGGTCGTTGCGTTCATAGCCCGCAAGACCGTGCTCGCCACGGGCGGGCTCGGGGGGATCTTCCAGTACACGACCAACGAGCCGGGAAGCGTCGGCAACGGCATCGCCATGGCCTATAGGGTCGGCGCGCGGCTCATCGACCTCGAGTACGTGCAGTTCCACCCCACGGTCCACATGCCGGCGGGCGCCCGGCCGTTCCTCATCTCGGAGGCCCTGCGGGGGGAGGGGGCCGTCATCACCGACGGCCGAGGCCGACGCATCATGGACGGGGTGCACCCGATGGGCTCGCTGGCGCCCCGGGATGTCGTGGCGCGCGCGATCCACAGGCATCTGGCGGCATCGGGGGAGGAGAGCGCCTACCTCGATCTCTCGGCGCTCGACCCCGGATTCGTCCGAGAGCGTTTTCCCGCCATCCACGCCCACTGCCTGGCCCACGGGCTGGACATCCCGCGCGAGAGGATCCCCGTGGTGCCCGCGGCGCACTTCTCATGCGGGGGCGTGCATACCGACATCGAGGGACGCACCAGTGTCCGCAACCTGAACGCGATAGGGGAGACGGCGTGCACGGGGCTTCACGGGGCCAACCGGCTCGCGAGCACGTCGCTTCTCGAGTGCCTGGTGGGCGCCCAAGCGACCGCCACGGCCGACATCAGGGACATGAGAGACGGCCGCTTCGTGCGCCCGGCTCCCCGGGAATGGCGCAGCCCCGAGCGGCAGGCCGACCCGCTCCTGATCCGCCAGGACCTGCAGCTGATCCAACAGACCATGTGGAACTACTCGGGCATCATCCGCTCTGCGAGGCGGCTGGCCCGCGCAAGGCGCATCCTCCTTGAGCTGCGGGAGGACATCCAGGCCTTCTACCGCGACTGCCGACCGTCGCGCGAGCTGATTGAGCTCCGCAACGCCGCCCAGACCGCCCTGCTCGTCGTGCACGCCGCGACACTCAACCCGACCAGCAAGGGCTGCCATTACCTGGACAGCGGGGAGGATGCCCCGGGCACGGGCAACGGACCCAAGTCAACGGCAGGCAATGAATCGAAGGCGGTTCACCAACAGCCCGCCAACCCACCTAATGTTTAGCGGAATCATCGAGGAAATCGGAATGGTGACGCGGGTTAGCGACACCGCGTGCGAACGGGTGATGTCGATACGGACGCCCCCGGGATGGAGAATCGCGGACGGAGGGAGCGTGTCAGTTGAGGGCGTCTGCTCGACCGTCCAGAGACAGGGTAAACGGACGATCCAAGTCGTGTACATGCACGAAACACTGCGGCGCACGACCCTCGGTTCGCTGGGGCTGGGGAGCCCCGTGAACCTCGAGCGCAGCCTCAGGCTGAACGGGGTGGTCGGCGGCCACCTCGTCCAGGGGCACGTCGATGCCACCGCGAGGATCCTCGGCGTGCGCAGCGACGGCACGGCCAAGATCTACCGATTCGGGTTCCCGCGGCGCCACCTGCGCTATATCGTCGAGAAGGGCTCGGTCGCGATCGACGGGATCAGCCTCACGGTGGTCGCGGCCAGCGCCAGCTCCTTCACGGTCTCGCTCCTCGCGTACACCCTCGGGCACACGACCCTCGGGGGCAAGGGGCGGGGGGCGCGGGTCAACCTCGAGGTCGACCTCGTCGCCAAGTACGTCGAGGGACTCCTTAACCGATGAGAAAGAAAGCACCCACCATCCGACTGCCCCGGGAACTGGCCCGGAGGGCGCGCGTCGCGGTCATACGCGCCGAGTTCAACAGCGACATCACGGCGAGCCTCGAGAAAGCCTGCCTCGCGGAGCTTCGCGCGGCAGGGGTCGGCGCCGGGCGAACCGACCGCTTCAGCGTGCCCGGGTGCCTCGAGCTTCCGATCATGGCCCAGCGCATCGCCCGGCGGGGCAGGCACGATGTCATCATCGCCCTCGGCGCGGTGATCCGGGGCGACACCTACCACTTCGAACTCGTGGCCAGTGAGTGCGCCCGGGGGATCATGGAGGTGTCGCTGCGACACGACATCCCTGTCATCTTCGAGGTGCTCGCCGTCTACAAGAGGCGCGACGCGCTCCGCAGGGCCAGCAACAACCGCCTGAACAAGGGCGTCGAGGCTGCCTCGGCCGCGCTCGCCATCCTCGCGGGCCTGGAGGCCGTCACATGAAGCCTTCGACCATCGAACAGGCGCTTGGGGAGCTGCGGAGGGGGCGAATGGTCATCGTGCAGGACAGCGCGGATCGGGAAAACGAAGGGGACCTGGTTGTCGCCGCGCAGAAGGCAACGGCGGCCTCGGTGAACTTCATGATCAAGCAGGGGGGGGGATTGATCTGCGTGGCGATGCCGCACGAGTCCGCGGCGCACCTCGGGCTTCCCCCCATGGTGGCCGCGGAGGACAACGCGACGCCCTATGGCTGCGACTTCACGGTCTCCGTGGACGCGCGAAAGGGGATCACGACGGGGATCTCCGCATCGGACCGCGCCGCCACGATACGCCTCCTGGCCTCGCCCGAGACGCGCACCTATGACCTTGTGCGGCCGGGGCACGTGTTCCCGGTGAGGGCGCGCAAGGGGGGTGTCCTGGTCCGCCCGGGCCACACCGAGGCCGCCGTGGACCTCGCGCGCCTGGCAGGCCAGCGGCCGGTGGCGGCCATCTGCGAGATCCTTGACGCAAGCGGCAAGGCGGCGCGAGCCGGGGCCCTGGAGCGGCTGGCCCGCAAGCACCGACTCAAGGTCGTCACGATCGACCAGCTTGTGGAGTACAGGCGCTCGAGGGAGCAGCTCGTCCGGCGCGTCGCCTCGGCGAGGCTCCCTACGGCGTTCGGCCTCTTCACCGCGCACGTCTACGACTGCCCGTCCCAAAACCTCCAGCACGTGGCGCTGGTCATGGGAACCGTGTCAGCCGAGCGCCCGACGCTCGTGCGCGTCCACTCGCAGTGCCTGACGGGCGATACGCTGCGCTCGATCCGATGCGACTGCCACGACCAGCTGGAGCTTGCCATGCGCAAGATCCAGAAGCGCGGCGAGGGCGTCATCGTCTACTTAAGCCAGGAGGGAAGGGGTATAGGGCTTGCGAACAAGATCCTGGCTTATTCGCTGCAGGACAGGGGCTTCGACACCGTCGAGGCCAACCAGAAACTGGGCCTGCCCGTGGACATGCGCGACTATTCGGTCGGCGCCCAGATCCTGAGCGACCTCGGAGTACGAAAGGTACACCTGATGACCAACAATCCTAAGAAAATCTCGGGCATTGCCCGGTATGGCCTGACGATCGAAAGGCGGGTGCCGCTCGAAATCCGGCCGGTCCGTGCCAACAGCTCCTACCTCCGGGCGAAGAAGGACAAGCTGGGGCACCTCTTGAGCAAGGTTCAATAACGGGTGGATAACGACGCATACATGCGCCTGGCGCTTGGGCTCGCCCGGCGCCCCCAAGTGCCCCCGTACCCCAACCCGTGGGTTGGCTGTGTCATTGTCAGGGGAGGAAGGATCGTCGGACGGGGTTGGCACCGCGGGCCCGGGACCCTGCATGCGGAGGCGATGGCGCTCGAGGAGGCGGGGGCCCTCGCCCGGGGCGCGACCGTTTACGTGACGCTCGAGCCGTGCTGCCACCACGGACGCACGCCGCCCTGCACCGACGCCCTGATCCGGGCGGGCGTGACCCGGGTGGTCTATGCGGTCAGGGATCCCAATCCGGTCGTGTCTGGCCGGGGCGCGCGGATCCTCAGGCGGAGGGGAATCGAGGTCGTGCACGGCGTGTGTGCGAGAGAGGCGCGTGCCCTCAATGAGGCGTACTTGAAGTTCCGCGCAACCGGGATGCCCCTCGTGAGCATCAAGGTTGCGGCAAGCCTGGACGGGAAGACGGCCACCCGGGCCGGGTACTCGAAGTGGATCACGGACGCCGAGGCCCGCCGCCGCGGTCGGCGTCTTCGTGCGCGGCACCAGGCGGTCTTCGTCGGCATTACGACGGTCCTAACGGACGATCCGCACCTTGGGCCGAGGAGCCGCGCCGCGAAGGAGCCGTGGCGCGTCGTGCTCGATTCAAGGCTGCGCACGACGGTTTCGAGCCGCGTCGTGCGCTCGGGGCGATGCATCATCGCATGCACCGCTGCGGCTGGCCCGTCGCGGCAGCGGCGCCTGGAGGACAGCGGCGCGAGGGTCTGGCGGTTTCCAGGCAAGCGCGTACCCTTGAGGGGCCTCCTGAGGCGGCTTGCCGCCGAAGGGATCATCAGCGTGCTGGTGGAAGGGGGCAGCGAGGTGCTCGGATCGTTTATGGACGCAGGGCTGGCGGACCGTGCTTACTGGTTCCTCTCCCCCAAGATCCTTGGATCTCAGAAGGCTCAATCCGCGATCGGCGGCCGCGGCGTCGGCAGGCCTTCGAGCGCCGCAAGCGTAGTGGACATGCGTATAGAGAAAGCTGGGAGCGGGTTCCTGCTATCGGGAAGGATCAGTCGCACACTCACCCACTGAGGGTTCCATGCGCGGATACCTTGCTGGGACCTCGCACAGGTGCAGCCGCCGGCTCGTGGGTGCCCCCGCACGATCAAGTGCGCCCTCATGCGTGAGGCTCTAGAGGATAAGCGCCGCGCGTCTGTCGCCGAATCGGCAACGGGTATCGCCGGCAGGCGCTCATTTTACCGCGCCATATGCCGCAAAAGTGGCGTTCTTGTGGAGGACATCCGTTTTCGAGAAGCCCACCTGTTGCGCGAGCTTAAGCTGGTACGTCAGCGGCATCGGCGTGTCCTCCCGCACAATATAGTCGAAGACCTTCGCGCGATGCGCCGCTCCGCCCTGCGCCAGCAGATATTCGCCGTAGCGGTCCCAAAGGAGCTGCTGGACGGCTGGGCTTTCATGGGAGACAAGGTCGAAGACCCACACGCTGCCGCCAACGCGCAGCCAGCGGTGGAAACTCTTGAACACGCTCTCCCATTCCGAAGGCGTGCGCAGATGGTGCAGCACGGCCGAAGCGAGGATCACGTCGAAGCTGCCCGGGGCAAAGACGAGCTCGCGGATGTCGCCCTGGTGCGCCGCCGATGCCGAGGATCCCAGCCGCTCGACCGCCCGGTCCAGCATCGGCCTGCTGAGGTCGACCAGGGTGAAGGCCGCCTCGGCCGCGTGCTCGCGCAGCTTGAGGGAATAGTTGCCGGCGCCGCAGCCGACGTCGAGCGCGGCGCGGATGGGGGACGTCGCGGCCGCGGCCGCGGAGGCCACCAGCTCCATGCAGACCGCAGCGTCCATGGTTGCCGACTGGCCGGTGGCGAGGTTTGAGAACCGCTCCACTTCGCCGTCGAACCGAGCCCGGATCTCATTCACGGAGGATTTGTCTGAGGAGTCCATGACCTCATCTTATCCGTGCTCCTCCATTCCGTGAAATACATAGTGTGTCGCTATTGATGCCCCAGGGGAATCGAGCGGGGCACGCCGGCGTCCGTCGGGAAACGCCTCCAATGAGCCAAGGAACCCGTGTAAAGGATCCATGCGCGGAGTGCCGCGCGAGCGGCACGCCTCCGGAGGGCGGCCTGTACGGCACAGCGGCATGGGCGCTCGGTCCCTTTGCTTGCGCGGCGACGGGACGGACTGTTGCCGCCGTCTCTTTTCCCGCTGAGGGAGCGTGGAGACCCGCGAACCCTGTTGCCTTTGTCCGAAAAATGGCTGCCGTTCTCCGAAAAGAGGATCTCCCATGAAATCGTTTCGCATGGCTCTCGTGCTTGTCCTGTGCTCCTCGGCGATGGCTCACACCTCGAGGACCGTGAGCGTGGACGGCTGGTGCCAGGTCACGACCCCGGATTTCACGGTGATCTCTCAGATGAGCGTGCCCGACACCGCCCGGTGGGCGGGCAACTTGAACCAGTTCCTCCACGCGCTGAAGGGCCGGGTACCGGTGGACCCGCGGCTCTTGGGGCCCTTCAACCTGGTGCTGTTCAAGAGCGACTCCGACTACTGGGCCTCTGCTCCGGTCCTCAAGAGCGGTGCGCCCTTGTCCAATATTGCGGCATTTGGGCGCGAGGGCGACTGGGGCTCGATCGCGGCCACCTGCGAGCTGGGAGCCTCGGAGCAGACACAGCGCATGATCTTTGAGACCTGCGTCAACTGGATCCTGAGCGCGGACCACCGGTACCGCCCGCTGGCGCTGCAGACCGGCCTGAGCGAGGTGTATGGGGCGTATGTCATCGAGAACGGGTCCGAGATTTTCGGACAGCCCGTCCGCGGATGGACGTCCCGCCTGCAGCGGGCCGAGAACCATGTTCTGGGAAACGCGGAGGTCTTCCTGACCCCGGAGGAGCTCCTGTCAGTCAACGACATGAACGCGGTCGCGGACGTCCACGGGGTGCACCTGTTCTATGTGGAGTCGTGGGGATTCACGCACTTCCTGCTGTTTTCCAAGGAGATGGCAAATGAGCATGCGATGGACCGGCTGCTGGCCGCCTTTGCGCACCACCACAATGCCCACGACGCGCTGAAGGAGGCCTTCGGGGATCGGGCGGACACGCTGATTTCCCGCTTCAGGTCCTATATCCAGGGCGGCGATTTCTATGAGATCGCGCTGCCCATCGAGCCTGCGCCGCTGCCGAGCCCCCCCTTGCCGGCGGACCCGGCGCTCGTGGCCTCGATACTGGGCCGCCTGGAGGCGACCACGGGCCATCTGGATATTGCCCGTGCGTATGCCCAGCAGGCCATTCAGCTCAAGCCCAACGATCCCAGGCCGCGCGACGCCCTGGCCCTGGTGGACTTCATCGCGCATCTCAATGTCGAGGCCTCTGCGGACTGCAAGGAGGCCATCCGGCTGGGATCGAAGGACGCCTCGACGTGGCTTTTCTCATCGCTCGTCGCGGGAAAGGCGGATGGGGCGGACAAGGAGCCCGCGGAGCACGCGCTCCTCAGCGCCGAGCAGGCGCGCGAGGCCGTGAACGCCGCTGAGAGGGCGATTCTTTTCTCCAAGGGTCTGGAGACGGCCTATGTACAGGTGGCCGCATTGATGCCCCATGTGGGCCGGGTGAGCGAGGATGACGGCAAGTTTCTCGCCCTGGGCCGGATGCTGTTTCCCAACGACGGATGGATAGAGATCGGCCACGCGCAGTGGGCTCACCGGGTCAAGGATGACCCGCTTGCCCTCAAGATACTGGGGGACCTACTGGACCACTCGGCCGCGTACGCGCCCGAGGAGGCGGAACGGGCGCGCACCCTCCAGAAGAAATGGTCCGCCCCCAGCGGCTAGGCCCGCGGCTCCCAGGATCGGGCAGCAACCGGGTCGCGTCCTTCGTCAAAGTCGATGTAGTCGAACATGGTGAGGATCGGCTTGCCCTCGAAACCACTCTCCTGAATGCGCTTCGCGAGGTTTGTCGAGGCCTCGTCGCGGAATCCGCGCTTCATCATGAAGGAGTTCCATAGCTCGCAGTCCTCGTCCGACCTGCGCCCGCCGCGCTCTTCGGCCCAGGACAGCACCTGCTCGTCCGAATTTTTCCCGGACAGCGCGTTCTTCCTCAATTCATCGTAGTTGATCCGCAGGAAACCGCAGCACCGGCCGTCAAATCCCTTGCCCAGGTGGGCAACGTACTCGTCCACCGGCAACTTGCCGGCCGCATGCAGCCGGATCTTGTCGAGCATCCGCCCGAAATAGACCAGCCGGCCGACCAGAACGTAGGGGCTTCTCAAGCCGTTAACAAGGGACATGAGTCCTATATTGGCCCGGACTGCCTAAAGCGCAAATTCGAACCGGCGTTCGCAGGCATCATAAACGCGGGCGCTGTGACGATAGAGGAGCCCTCTCCCATGCCTCCTCGGGAGATTCTTGATCCACGAGAACTTGGGAAGCTGCCGAGCGGCCCTCGTGTCGATTGACGAACGGGAGCTTAAGCAGCAGCGGATGGGGGTGGCGTTTGCCCGGGCCGGCGGACGGGCCGTGTCCCGGTGGGGCTTTGAGCCGGATGCCGGCGCCGCCGTCTGCCGGCGGATCGCGCCCGGAGCGGTCGACGACGCCGGCCACCGCGAACTGGCCGTACTCCCGAACCAGCGCGGTCGTCCGGAGGGGCTTCGGAGGTTGGCGCCGCCAATGCGCCAGCCCGATCACCCGCGGATCTGCCTGTTGAAGGCGCTGATCAGCCGGTCGAAGCCGGCAACCTCGTCCTCGAACAGGGAGCGCCAGTACTCGGGATTCCACTGGGCCGCCAGCTCCTCGGAGGTCTTCCCCTGCTGCTCGACCCAGGTGTAGTACTTCAGATTGTGGATGGCCTTGCGCTCGACGTAGGAGAGCTCCTTGAAGTAATCGACGGACTGCCTGGCGAGCACGCCGGCAAAGTCGGCGACGGCGGCCTTGCCCGTGTAGCGTCCGAGCTCCGTGCGGAGCTCCTCGAGGCGCGACTGGTAGAGCTGCATCGAGTCCGTGAACACGGTGAAGATCACGTCGTCCTCGCCGAGCTCGAAGTACTTCGCGGCCTTTATCGAGGCCAGGAGGTTGCAGGCGCCCGAGATGCCAAGGAGCGGGAGCCGCCGGAGCTGCGCCGCCGTGACGCCCAGGGAGGCGAGGTGGGCCCATCCCGCCGGCTCATTGAAGAGGCGGGCGAGCCTCATGCAGTCCTCGTCGTCGATGGCGGCCACGGCGTCGGTGTTGCGCACGTTGTGCACCCACGGGACGTGCTTGTCGCCGATCCCCTCGATGCGGTGCGCACCGAAGCCGTTCTGCAGCAGCGTCGGGCACTGGAGCGCCTCCGTGGCGACGATCTTGAGGTGCGGGTGCCTCGTCTTGAGGAAATCCCCCGCGGCGATCGTGCCGGCGGATCCCGTCGCGGACACGTAGGCCGCGGCCCGCAGCCCGCCCCCGAGGCCCTCGAACACCTCCTCGATCGCGGGTCCCGTCACGTTGTAGTGGAAGATCGGGTTGCCGAACTCCTCGAACTGGTTGAAGATCATGTTGGCCGGGTCGCGCTTGAGCTCCCAGCACTTGTCGTAGATGCCCTTCACGTTCGACTCGCATCCGGGCGTCGCGATGATCGTCGCCCCGATCCCCTTGAGCCACTCGAAGCGCTCGCGAGACATCTCCTCGGGGAGAATCGCGATGGCTGTGCAGTCGAGCAGCGCGCAGTCGAACGCCCCGCCGCGGCAGAAGTTGCCCGTGGAGGGCCACGCGGCCTTGTGCACCTCGGGATCGAACTCGCCGCTCACCAGGCGGGGGATGAGGCAGCCGAACGCCGCGCCGACCTTGTGGGCGCCCGTCGGAAAATAGGAGCCGACGAGCCCGATGACGCGCGCCTTGACCCCCGTGATCGCGCGGGGGATCTCCAGGCAGTTCACGCCCCCGTAGAGCCCGGTCTTCAGGTCGTTCTTCCAGGTGATCCGGAAGAGGTTGAGGGGGTTCACCTCGGACATCTTGACGCCCTTGAGCCGCGAGCGCACCGACGGCGGAATGAGCGAGGGATCGCGCAGCTGCGCGAAGGTGGGGATGACGATCCCCCTCGCGCGGCAGCGCTTCGCGGACTTGCGGATGACGGAGGGGTGGAGCTTCTTGATGATCTTTGACATATCAGTCCTTTGCCAGGCGCCGGAGCGCGGTTGAAACGTTGGGAATGCGCGCCATGAGGATCATGGCTGCGATGACGAACGGCTTGAAGCTTGCCTCGCGGTAGGTCGCGAGCCGGTAGCGCTCGAACACGCTCGCCGCGACCTCCCCCTCGGGGCAGCTCACCCCGGAGATGTCGGCGGGCAGGCAGTGCATGTAGAGCGCGCTCCCCCCCCGCGTCATCTTCATCTTCGGCTCGTCGCACTCCCAGTGCTTGAACCGTGCGTTGTTGGCCAGGCACTCCTTCTCAAGCGCCTTGAGGCCGTCCCGGTCGCCCTTCCTGAGCAGCGGGGTCCGCCGCTGCATCACGGCGTAGGGCGCCCAGGACTTGGGGTAGACGACGTCCGCATCGCGGAAGGCGTCCTCCATGCTCGACACCACCGAGAACGATCCGCCGCTCTTCTCGCTGTTGCGGCGCGCCAGGTCCACGACCTCGGGGATCAGGCCGTAGCCTTCCGGGTGCGCCAGCGTGACGTCCATGCCGAAGCGCGACATCAGGGCGATGATGCCCTGGGGCACGGAGAGGGGCTTGCCGTAGCTCGGGGAATACGCCCATGACATGGCGATCTTCTTTCCCCGCAGCGCATCGAGGGAGCCGAAGTGCCTCTTGAGCGCCACGAGGTCGGCCATCGCCTGCGTCGGATGGTCGATGTCGCACTGGAGGTTGACGAGGGTGGGGCGCTGGTGGAGGACACCCTGGTCGAAGCCCTCCTGCACCGCGCCCGCGACCTCGCGCATGTACCTGTTGCCCTCGCCAAGGTACATGTCGTCGCGGATCCCGATGACCTCGGCCATGAAGGCGATCATGTTGGCCGTCTCGCGCACGGTCTCCCCGTGGGCGATCTGCGACTTCTCCTCGTCCAGGTCGGCCAGCCCGAGCCCGAGCGCGTTGACGGCGGAGGCGAAGCTGAACCGGGTGCGGGTCGAGTTGTCGCGGAAGATCGAGATGGCTAGGCCCGAGTCGAACACCCGCAGGGGCTTCCCCGCCCGGTGCAGCTCGGAGAGGATCTCCGCGACAAGGGAGAGCGCCCGGATCTCGTCGTCGCTCTTCTCCCACGTGAGGAGGAAGTCCTTGCCGAAGGTGTCCGTCTTCAGCTTGGCCAGTTGCGCAAGGCCGTTCTGTATCGTTTTCATGTGGAAGGGGCGGGGGCAGGGGGCTGCGCCTCCTGGTAGTGGACCGACGCGCGCTCGATCGCGTCGATGATCTGCTGGTAGCCGGTGCAGCGGCACAGGTTGCCGTTGATCGCCTTGCGGATCTGCTCCCGCGTGGGCCTGGGCTGGTTCAGGAGGAAGGCGTGTGCCACGAGGATCATCCCGGGCGTGCAGAAGCCGCACTGGATCGCGCCGCAGTCCACGAACGCCTGCTGCAGGGGATGAAGGGTGCCGTCCGGGGCCGCCATCCCCTCGATCGTGAGCACGCGGTGCCCCGCCACGTCCTTGACGCGCTTGATGCAGATCTTCATCGGCTCGTCGTCGAGCAGTATCGTGCAGGCGCCGCAGGCGCCTATGTCGCACGCGTTCTTGGCACCCGTCAGGTCAAGGTCATCGCGCAGGAAGTTGATGAGCCTGCGCTCGCCCGCCGAGTCGGCCACCTCCATGTCGCGCCCGTTGATGTGCAGCCTCATAGGCGGCAATCCTCCTCCGGCTCGTCCTCGGGCACCGGCATCGTCCTTATGGGAAGCGAGAATTCGCGCCGGCCCGTCGCGTGGAACACCGCGTTGGCGATCGCAGGAGCCAGGATCTCGTTTGTCGGCTCCCCGAGGGCCTTCGCGCCGCTGGGCGACTGCGGGTCGGGATTCTCCACGATGATCGCAGTCATCTCGGGCAGGTCCATCGCGCGGGGGATGCGGTAGGTGTTGAGGTTCGTGTTGGTTATCCGGCCGTCCTTCGAGCGGATTTCCTCGTGGAGGGCGTAGCCCGCCGACATCGCCATCCCCCCGAAGAACTGCCCGCGAACCATCTCGCGGTTCACCGCGCGCCCGACGTCATGCGCCGCGACGGCGCCCAGGAGCCGCACCTTTCCCGTCTTCCGGTTGACGGACAGCTCGGCGGCCTGGCAGCCGTAGACCCACGTGAAGTAGGCGTCCCCCTGCCCGGTGTGCTCGTCCCACGATACCCGCGGGGCCCTGAACACGCCGAAGACGTAGGGAAAGCACTGCGTCTGGAACATGATCCGGATCGCCTCGTCGAACGAGATCGTCCCGCCGCCTGGCCCGCCGCAGATCGTCTCGCCGTCGAACCGCACCTGCCCCTTGGGGCAGCCCAGCCGCCCGCAGACGGCCTCGGCGATCTTCTCCTTGAGCTCCCGCGCCGCCACGGTCACGGCCCCGCCCCCCATGATCGTCCCGCGCGAGGCGACGGTCGTGCCGCTGTCGGGCACCGTGGAGGTCGACGCGCGCCGGTAGCGGATCCGCCCGAGGCCGACGCCCAGCTCCCGCGCCGCGATCAGCGACATCGCGGCCTCCGCGCCCTGCCCGTTCTCGTGCACGCCGACCTCGAGCAGGATCGAGCCGTCGGGCTGCACGTTGATGATCGCCGCGCAGAAGTCGACACCCTCGGCGCCAAGGCTCACGCCGCGGTAGCTCATCGCGATGCCGACGCCGTAGAGCTCGTCGCCCTCGGCCCGCCCATGGGAGCAGCGCGCGAGCTTCTCCTCGTAGCGGATCTCCTTCAGGACCGCGTCGAGGACCTCCGCCATGGCGACCTTGTGCGTATCCAGCCTCTGGCCGGTGATGGTGACGCTGCCCTGGCGGACCATGTTCCGGCGGCGGAACTCCACCCCGGAGATGCCGAGCCTGGTAGCCGCGATCTCCACCATCTGCTCCACGACAAAGTTCATCTGGGGCGAGCCGAAGCCCCGCATGGCGCCCGCGACGACGTTGTTCGTGTAGACCCCGTAGGTGTCGCAGTGGACGTTCTCGACGACGTACGGGCCGCAGCACTGGACGGTCGAGCGCCAGGTGACCCACGGCGTGACCGAGCAGTAGGCGCCCCCGTCCGCGAGTATGCGGCACTGGACGGCGGTGATGTGGCCGTCCCGGCTCACGCCCATCTTGTAGGCGACCCGGTAGGGATGGCGCTTGTAGCTCTCGCGGATCGACCAGTCGCGCCGGTACATCATCTTGACCGGGACGCCGAGCAGCTTCGCGGCGAGCGCCGTGCGGGCGCACACGATCGCGGCCGTGTCGTCCTTGCCCCCGAAGCCCCCTCCCATGGGGGTGCCGACCACCTCGACCCCCGACAGGGGCACCCCGAGGCATGCGCACACGAACCGGCGCGTGCTGAACGGGTGCTGCATGCTCCCGTAGACCTCGATGACGCCGTCCGGCCTGGGAACGCTGACGGCCACCTCGGGCTCCATGTAGGCGTGCTCGACGGTCTGCGTCCGGAAACTCTCCTCGATCACCAGGTCGGCCTGCGCAAAGCCCGCCGCGACGTCCCCGCGGCGGATGCGGTGGGTGTTGACGAGGTTGGAGCCGTGGGCCTCGTGCACGAGCGTGGCGCCCGGCAGCAGCGCCTCCTCGGGATCGAGCACCGCGTGGAGCGGCTCGGCCTCAACGCGCACGAGCGCCGCGGCGCGGATCGCGAGATCCCGGGTCTCGGCGACCACCATGGCCACCACGTCGCCGTGGAAGCGGATCTTGTCGTCGGCGAAGATGCGGTAGTCGCGGATGATCTGCCCGAAGCAGTTTGTCCCGGGGACGTCGGCGGCCGTCAGGACCAGCGCCACCCCCGGCGCCTTCCGCGCTTCCTCGGTCGAGATGCGCAGGATCCGGGCGTGGACAAAGTCGGAATAGACCGGCACCGCGTGCAGCAGGCGAGGGAACTTCAGGTCATCGGTGAACTTCGCCCTGCCCGTGACTTTCGCGTGGGCGTCGTTCCTCCAGGATTTGCCTTCGGCGGCGTTCAACGGCGGACCCCTTTTCCTGCGAGGCTGCTGGCGACGCCCTCCAGGCCCGCGGTCGTCGGCTCGATCGCCGCGGGCATCCGGACGCTTGTCATGGCGGCGTCGACATCCTTCAGGCCGTGCCCGGTGACGAGCACGACGACCTGTTCGCGCGGACCCAGCACACCGGCCTCGCGCAGCTTGGCGAGCGCCGCCGCCCCCGCCGCCGCGGCGGGCTCCGCGAAGACCCCGCTTAGGAGCGCAAGCGCGCGCTGGCCCGCCATGATCTCCTTGTCGCTCACGGTGACCGAGGCTCCGCCGCTGCGGAGCACGGCGGCCCTCGCCAGGTCGGCGTTCGATGGGATGGAGACCGAGATCGAGTCTGCTATCGTCACCGGGTGCTTCGAGTTGCGGTAGCGCCCCGTCGTGATGAAGCGGTGGATCGCATTCGATTTCTCCGCCTGCACGCAGATCAGGCGCGGCAGCCGCGGGATCAACCCCGCCGCCCTCAGGTCCTCGAAGGCCTTCGCCACGCCCGCGATGATCACGCCGTCTCCGGTGGGCACGATGACGGCCGACGGGACCCGCCAGCCGTTCTGCTGCCACATCTCGAGGCCGACCGTCTTCTTGCCCTCGATCGTGAGCGGGTGATAGGCGGTGTTGCGGTTCAGGCCCCCGTACCGGGAGGTGTATTCGAGGGACAGCCGGAACGCGTCGTCGTAGGTGCCCTTGACGGGCACCACGGACGCTCCGTGCAGGAGCATCTGGACCAGCTTCGCCTTTGGCGCGGACTGCGGGACGAAGATAATCGCCCGCTTTCCCGCGGCCGCGCAGACCGCGGCCAGGGAACTGGCCGCGTTGCCAGTGGACGCGGTGACGATTGTCTGCTCGCGCAGCCGGTTGGACTCGGCCGCGACGAGGAACGAGGCGCGGTCCTTCAGCGAGCCGCTGGGGTTGAGCGCGTCGTTCTTGATCCAGACGTTGGACAGGCCCGCGGCGGCGCCCAGCGCCTTCGAGAGGAAGAACGGGGTGGCGGCCATTCCGTAGGGCGGGTTGAACCGGGGCTCCACGGCGCAGAACAGGCTCCAGTCGGGCGCCGACTTCCGGAACCTCCTGGCGATGGACGGGTAGTCGAATTCGACGGTCAGAACGCCGTGGAGCGGCATTCCTGGGTGGTAGAGCTTGCCGCACTCGGGGCACAGGTACCGCACCCGGTCGCGCTCATAGAGGCCACCACAGACGCTGCACCTGTAGGCGAATTCGACCATGGGGCTCAGACCTTTCCGTTCAGCCTGGCCACGAGGGCGGCATAGAAGGCCACGGCGGCGCTCAGGTGCTCCACCGGGCAGGCCTCGTCGGCGGCGTGGGCGTAGATCTCGTTGCCGGGCCCCAGCCCGAGGGTCGGTATCCCGTTCATGCCGGCCGTCGCAATTCCGTTGGTGCTGAAGGTCCACTTGTCCACGAGGGGCGCCTTCCCGAGGACGCCCGTATAGGCCTCGACCGCGCCCTTCAGGAAGGGGGAGGTCTCCTCGAGCGCCCACGTCGGGTAGTATTTCTCCGTCGGGTAGACCTTGCCGGTGTAGGCGGCCACCTCGTAGGTGAGGACGTAGACCTTAGCGTCGGGACAGCCGGCCCGGGCCGCGGCGTCCCTGACCTCGGCGATCGCTGAGTCCTTGGTCTCCCCGTACGTAAGGCGGCGGTCGAGGTGGATGCCGGCCTGGTCGGCGACGGCGCAGAGCGAGGGCGACGAGGACGTCACCTCGGAGATCGTGACCGTGCCCTTGCCGAGGAACGGGTCGCTGCGGAGGCGCTCGTTGAGCTTCTCGATCTCAAGGGCGATGCGGGCGATCTTGTAGATCGCATTGTCCCCGCGCTCGGGCGCCGAGCCGTGGCAGCTGCGGCCCTTCACCTCGACCCGGATCTCCATCCGGCCGCGGTGGCCGCGGTAGATGTTGAGGTTCGTGGGCTCCGTGATCACCACGAGCTCCGGACGCAGCTTGTCCTCGTTGAGGATGTACTGCCAGCAGAGCCCGTCGCAGTCCTCCTCCATGACCGTGCCCGTGAAGTAGATCGTGAACTGGTCGTTCAGGCCGAGCTCCTTGATGATGCGGCCCGCGTGGATCATGGTGGCGACGCCGCCCTTCTGGTCGACGGTGCCGCGGCCGCGGAGCTTGCCGTCCACGACCTTCGGGTCGAACGGGTCGAACGTCCACTGTGAGAGGTCGCCCGGGTAGACCGTGTCCACGTGCCCGTCGAACGCGATCACCCTGGGGCCCGAGCCGATCCGGCCGATGATGTTCCCGAGCCCGTCGACCTTGATTGCGTCGAATCCTATCTTCTTCATTTCGCGACGGATGACCGCGATCACGTCCTTCTCCTTGGAGGAGAAGGACTGGGTGCGCACGAGGTCGGAGAGGAACCGGACAGTGTCGCCCTCCATCTCCTTGGCGCGGCTTCGGATCGCCTCGAAGCTCACGGCAGCAGGCGGGGTATTCTTGGGACTGGTTTTCATTTTTGTATTCTTCGCCATAAGCTTTTTGCGAGCTCGCGGGCCCGCGCGTTCACGCGTTCCTCGTCGATGCCCAGCCTCAGCTGCCGGTGCACCATGAGCGGCCGTCCGTCCACGATCGTCGTATCGACGGGCGCCTGGGAGAGGCCAAAGAGCACATGGCCCAGGGCGCTCGCCTCCGTGAGCGGCGTGGGCGGGTCATAGTCGAGGATCGCCAGGTCCCCCGCACACCCCGGTCGGATCTCGCCGAAGCGCAGGCCGAAGATGCGTCCGGCGATCTCGGCGTTCCCGGCGAAGAGGGCGCCGGCCACCTCGCTGAACCCCGCCGACGGGCACTTGCTGGCCTCGTGCTGGGCCCACAACGCGACGCGCGCCTCCTCGAGCATGTTGGCGGTCATGGCGTCGGTGCCCAGCCCCACAAGCACCCCGCGTCTCGCCATCTCGATCACGCGGGCGATGCCCACGGCGTTGTTGAGGTTCGACTGCGGATTGTGCACCACCGCGGTGCCCGTCTCCGCCAGCAGGCCGATTTCCCTCGGCGAGACGTGCACGCAATGCGCCGTGATCGAACGCTTCCCGAGGATGCCGAAGCTCTGGAGCCTCTCGATGACCCTCTTGCCGGATGCGCGCCGCGTCGAGTCCTGGTCGGACAACGCCTCCGCGGCGTGGATATGGAAGCCCACCTCTAGGGAGTGGCCCAGGTCCGCTGCGGCACGCAGGGTCCGGTCGCAGAGGGTGAAGGAGGCGTGCAGTCCGAAGAGGGCCTGCAGGCTGGCACCGCCGTTGCCCTGGCAGTGCCGGATGAAATGCACGTTTTCTTCCAGCCCCTCCCGTGCCACCCGCTTGCCGTCGCGGTCCGAGACCTCATAGCAGAGGCAGGCCCGAACCCCGGCCTCGCGCACGGCGCGGGCGATCGCCTGCAGGGAGCCGCCGACGGCGCCCGGGCTGGCGTGGTGGTCCACCAGCGTGGTGGTCCCGTGCCGGATCGAGTCGATCAGGGAGAGCAGGGCGCTGTGGTAGCAGTCCTCGGTCTTGAGCGCCGAGTCGAGCCGCCACCAGAGGTTGCGCAGCACCCCCGTAAAGTCGTGCGACGGCCTGATCCCCGGCATTCCCCGGGCGAACGCGCTGTAGAAATGGGTATGGGCGTTGATGAGGCCCGGGATCACGACCCCGCCCCGTGCGTCAACGCGCCTGCCGGCGTGCCGGCCCATGCTTGCGGACGGGGCGACGCGGGTGATGACGCCGTCCTCGATCAGGACCGAGTGGTTGCGCCTCACGGAGACCTCGCCTGCCGTGGAGAGCAGCGTGCCGTTTTCGACGAGGAGGGTGCGGGGGATGGGCGGCATGGCTCAGTGCTCCCCCAGCAGGGCGGTTTCCCCCGTTGAGCGGGCGCGCATCGTGAGCGCTCCCGCGAAGCATTTCTGGGCGCACAGCGAGCAGCCGATGCAGAGGGCCGCGTCGAACTCGGGCACGCCGCGCCCGTTCAGGGCCACCGCCTGGTACGGGCAGCGGGTGCAGTTGCCGCAGTGCTCGCAGAGCGCCGCGGCGACCGCGGGTATCCTCTTGGTCGCCGAAAGGGAGCCGAAATCCGTGATGGGGCTGGGCTGCGCGCGGCCGATCAGCTCGCGCACCGAGCGCAGGCCCCGCTCCTGCAGCAGGTGGCTCAGCCCCGAGTGGAGCTCCCCGACGTAGCCCAGGCCGAACTTCATCGCGGCCGTGCAGAGCTGCACGGTCTCGGCGCCCAGCGCGAGGAACGTGGCCGCGTCGCGGTACGTCATCACGCCGCCGTTGCCGGAGATGACGACGCCCATCCCGCCCGCCTTCGCAAGCGTGAGGTTGCTGATCGGCAGCACCCCGGCGCCCGACATTCCGATCACGACGGCCTCGTCCCAGCGGCTGCCGGATGAGGGGCGGAAGGCCAGGGAGGGGAAGCTGTTCGCAAGCGTCAGGCCCGCCTTCTTGCCGGGATGGCGCTCCAGCACGCCCTGGACGGCGCGGACAATGGGCTGGATTGCCGTGACCGCGCCGGTGAGCTTGAAGAGCTTCGGCACCTCGGCCGAGCCGGCCTCCATCACCCAGGAAATGATCTTTGCCGTGAGCTCGGCGTTCTGCGAGACCAGGTCGCCGTGCGCGCCGTCGCCGCCCTGCGGGCAGGACAGGCTGTACTCGACGCCCATCGCGCCGGCGTTCTCCAGCTTGCGGGTGTTCGACTGCCAGGCCGCCCTGTCCGCCTCGTCGTGGCCGCTCACGGGGCCGCCGGTCGAGGCGAGCGTCAGCCGGTCGGGGAACTCGCGGGCGAGGCGCTCGACCTCGCGGCAGACGCGCTCGAGCGGATGCCCCGACACGTTGTCGCAGTTCCCATAGGTTGTGCGGCCGAGGACGAACATGTAGTCGCCGGGGATGTGGATCGGGACGTTGTCGAAGGCCGTCTTCATGACGCCGCCGGCCCAGCCGTGCTCGTAGGCCGAGCGCATCTGCCTGTAGCCGTCGGTGTGCGGTGCGGCGGAGAGCAGCAGGGGCGAAAGGATCCTTCGGCCGAAGAAGTCCGCGTCGAGCGGGACGGGGAGCTCGGCGGCGCCGTGGAGCGTCACATGGCTCTTGGCGCGGTTTGCGATCCTGGGGGCGGGCCTTCCCGAGAGCAGGGCGTCCACCCTCAGGGCGGCGTTTTTCCCGCTGGCGACCGACTCGACAACCGTGGAGGAGCCGAGGTCCAGGTCTCCGGCATAGAGGATCCTTTCTGTTGGGCCGCCCGGAGGCGACGCGCGGTTGCCGATCGCCGAGATCACCAGGTCAAACCGGCGCAGGACCGGCGTCTCCCCGGGACTGGCCACAAAGTTGGCGGGCCGGGAGGCCTTGCCCTCCGGCAGGATCTGGCGGGAGAGGCGCAGGCCCGTGACCCTGCCGCGCGCGACGACGATCGCGAGCGGCTTCATGCAGGTGGAGATCTCGACCCCGTGGTCGAGGAGCATCCGGCGCTCATAGGAGGTCACCCGCATGTCGCGAAGCCTCCGGCGGTAGACCAGCTCTACCGAGGCCGCGCCCCGCCTGGCCGCCGTGGTCGCGCAGTCGGCGGCGACGGCGCCTCCGCCGATGACCCCGACGCGCTTCCCGGCGAGGGAAATCCCGCTCTTCTTATCCAGGAAGAGCTGCCAATCCACCGCGTGCTTGCCGCCCGGAATGGCGAGCTCGGTCGGCTGGGCCAGCCCTGCGCCCACGATCACAGCATCAAAGTCGCGCAGCAGCGCGGCTGCGTCGGCGATGCGCTTTCCCAGTTTGAACGTGATGGCCCCAAGGCCCCTCAGGAGGTCGATGTCGGAGCGGATCACCTTCCTGGGAAGCCGATACCCGGGGATGAGGTTCATCATCCCGCCGGCCGTCCGGCGGCTGTCGAAGACAGTGACGCGGTAGCCAAGTCTGGCGAGGACGCTTGCCGCCCCCAGTCCCGCCGGGCCCGCCCCAATGACGGCGACCTTGCGGCCGTTGTCCGGCGTTGCCGGGAGGGGCGTGAGGCCGTGCTTCTTGGCCCTCTCCACGATTGCGGCCTGGACCGCCGGGATCTCGATCGGCCGGTCAAAGGTCCGCCGCGAGCACGCGTCCATGCAGAATGTGTCCGGGCAAACGACGCCGCAGACGCCGCCGAGCGGGTTCGCCCCCAGGATGAGGGCCGCCGACCGGCGGAAGTCGGATATGGCCCCCCCGCGCGCGGCCATGATGAAATCGGCTGGGGAGCAATCGGCCGGGCACGCCTTCTGACACGGCTTCTCCTCGCAGTAGACGCACCGCTCGAGCTCCTCCCGTAGGTGGGCGTCTGTGAGGAATTTGAAGGCGGTGTTCATGCCAAGGAGCCCAGCCCGGCTGCGGTCGTGCCCGCAACCATGGTGCCAGCAACCGGCCGGGTCCTCTCCACAGGTCTTGCCGAAAGCTCCGCATTTCTTGTCGGGCTGCCGGTCGGATATTGACGCCGCATCGCGTTAGTGGCTCAGGATTTGGAACCTACGGGTGTGTACCCATGAAAACCGTCGTCATCGCAATCGGGGGCAACTCGCTCATCACGGATGCGCGCCACCAGAGCGTGCAGGACCAGTATGCCGCGGTCGTGGAGACAGTCCGCCACGTGACCGACCTGCTGGAGCGCGGCTACAACATCGTGATCACGCACGGCAACGGGCCCCAGGTGGGCTTCATCCTGCTGCGCAGCGAACATTCGCGCGGCTTTCTGCACGAGGTGCCCCTGGACTCGATCGTCGCCGACACCCAGGGCGCCCTGGGCTACCAGATCCAGCAGGCGCTCGAGAACGAGTTCCGTCGCCGCAGGCTCTCAAGATCGGTGGCGACCGTGGTCACGCAGACCCTGGTGGACCGGGACGACCCCGCGTTTGCAAACCCGAGCAAGCCGATCGGCGAATTCTACACGGCTGAGAAGGCGCAGGAGAGGACGCGCGTCGACCAGTGGCGGATGGTCGAGGATGCGGGCCGGGGCTGGAGGAGGGTGGTGCCCTCGCCGCGGCCGGTTCGCATCATCGAGTTTGCGGTTATCCGGCACCTGGCCAAGGACGGATTCGTGGTCATCGCCGCGGGCGGGGGAGGCATTCCCGTGGTCGCCGACAAGGACGGGCTTCTTGAGGGCGTCGCCGCGGTCATCGACAAGGACCTCGCCGCAGCCGTGCTGGCCGCGCAGATCGGCGCAAGCGCCCTCGTGATCTCGACCAATGTGGAGAAAGTGTGCCTCAACTTCGGCACGCCGGACCAGCGGGCGGTCGACACGATGACCGTTTCGGAGGCCAGGCGGTTCATCGCAGAGGGCCAGTTCAAGCCCGGTTCCATGCTCCCCAAGATCGAGGCGTGCCTCCATTTTGTGGAGCAGTGCGGGGGGACCGCCGTCATCACGTGCCCGTCGGACCTTTCCTTGGCGCTCGACGGCAGTGCCGGCACTCGGGTTACCCCGTGACGGACCGTAGGCCGCTACGGTGACGAGCCAGCATCCCGCAGCGAATCGCAAGGCGGCCGGGAACGCCGTTACCTCCCCAAGACAAGGCACGGTTTACCCGGGATTTTGGGTTCCGGTGGCAAACAGGGTCACCGCCACCCGGACGGAATGAGCCGTCGCTCGATGGGGAACTTAACAAGAGGGGTCGCCGACGCGACCCGGGGGGAAGGGGCGCCGACAGGCGCCCCGCAGTGAACCGTCGTGCGGCAGCCCTTACGGGTTGCTCGCCAGCGTGTGGCTGCCGTCCACGTCCGAGGAGGGGGTGTTCGAGGCGACCCTGCTTCCCAGAGCGGGCTCGTGGGCGAGCTTGACCAGCAGTGAGGTCAGCTGCTCAGCGGTGATCGCCGTCTCGTTCTCGCTCGGCTCGCTGAGCGCCGTCGTGGCCGTCGTAGCCGTTGTTGCGGTTGTTGCCGTGGAGCATGCGCCCAGGAAAAAGGCTGCACCCGTCAGCAGCGTGGCCAGAGTGATGTTGCGGACGATCGAGTGTGCGGTGGGGGTATTCATGGTGGTGATCTACATGAGCACCATAGTCCTGGGGCCCGCTCCTGCACCTTGTGAAACTACGTAGTTGCTAGGGCGCGCGTATTCCGGGGCATAAGGAGGCTTCCGCGCGTTGTAAAATATTGCATGATAATTCATTGGGTCTCTTACTATTTGGGATTCCTTCGCCGAACCCGGACCCGAGAGCCTCAGTAAAATGCCCTTGGGCCTCTTTTTCGCCCAGGTCCGTAGCCCCGGAAAACCCATGGGTCACACCCATGGGGGAGGGGTGGGAGGGCGCTCTTCGTCCCTGCCGCGCGCTCCTCGCTCGTCCCCAGTCCGCCCACTCTCGATGCCAGCGCCCACGCGTGAGCCGTGAGGATCTTTCCGCGGGCCTGGCCGAGAGGACCGGTGTGGCTTGCGGGCCCGGGCGCAAGCGTGCTTTCTCTGGGACCATCATGGCCATCATCACTCCTCTCTCCAAACTCGCGGGACAAACCCCGGGGCTGCCCTGGGTCCACCGCGTCCTTCCGTACCTCAATGACCTGATGCGCGTGGGCAGCGCCCCGCGCCGCGACCTGCTCGCCCTGGCGCCGGGCAAGAGCTTCAGGCGGCCGCTCGAGGTCGGGGCCTTCGCGATTGAGCAGGCCTATGAGACCGGGGCGCGGGACGCCCAGAAGTTCGAGACCCACGTGAAGCACATCGACATCCAGATTGTGGTCGTGGGGCGCGAGTACATGGACATCGGCCCCCTCCATTCCTTCACCGTCAGCGAGCCGTATATCCCGGAGCGGGATGTGATCTTCTATCAGCCGAAATCGCCCTCCTCGTCCCTTCTGGTCGACGAGGCAACGGTGGTGATCTTTTTCCCGGACGATGTCCATCGCAGCCAGATCGCAGTCGACGGCGCCGGGGTGGTGCGCAAAGTGGTGGTGAAGGTTCCTGTTTCCGTCTAACGTTGAACCTGAAGGATTGTCTCAATATCAATCTTTAGATTGATTAAATCTCATGATTGGGGAATAATCCGGAATGAATCGGTCAAAAACTCAATCTATACATTTACATCAATTGATTGAGGGGCTTCGCCGGGCCCAAACGGGTGAGTCCCTGCCCCGGCCCCAGGGAGGCTGGCTCCGGGCGGTCCGCCAAGCCACGGGGCTCAGCCTCAAATCCGTTGCCGGCCAGCTCAACGTCTCCCCCCAGGCGGTGCACCAGCTCGAGAAGTCCGAGGCGGCCGCCACCGTCAGCCTGAAGCAGCTGTCAGCGGCCGCAGCCGCGATGGGCTGCCGCCTGGAATACTCCATTGTCCCGCTCCAGGAGACACTTGCGGAGTGGGTGGCTGCGGCGCGGCCTACGGACAGTCCGGCTGCTCCGGAGCCCGACGGCGCGACACCCGGGTTTCCCCGATAAGATCCAGCGGTGCGGACACGCCTGCGGTCCCGGCCCGCCCTGTTCGGGCTGCGAGGGACGGCGGCGCGGCGCAAGCCGTTGCCCTAGCGCACGAAGACGATCATGACGATCGCCGCTGCGACGACGCAGGCGCAAAGCAGGAACGCGGCCTTCTTGGAGACCTGTGCCTGGTGGCGCGGATGATAATGAATAGATGACGTTGAAGTATTCACAGCCCCGATTGAGCATGGGCCGTACCAATTCCCCGGGTGGGTCCGCGATTGCGCGGCGCCCCTTCCGAAGAGCTTCACTAATCCCCAGTCCCTGCACCTCATGATCCCCAATTCCAACCTACGCAGGGCCCTCGGGCGCCTCCTCCTTTTGTCCTCGATCCTCGCGCTTCCGTTGAGGGCCGAGGAGGTGAACGGCAGCTGGACGATGGACCAGCCCAGGGATGCGGGACCGATCCTGCACACGGTGATCGAGTTGCACCAGCACGGCGAGAACGTGGAGGGCAGCGTGATGCCGAACATCGCGGCGGAGCTGCCGATCCGCGAGGCGCGGGTCGACGACGAGGACATCGTCTTCAGGGTCGACTGGGGATGGAGGTTCCGCGTCCACCTGGACGGCCTGAACCTCCACGTGGCCGTCAGCTACGACCAGGGAAAGAGCGAGCAGGAGTACACCGCGCGGCCGTCGATCCCGGCCGACACGCAGCTGCCCGCGCAGGTGGCCCCGCCCGCGCTGCGCGACCTGCCCTCCAACGGGCTCGCCCTGACGCCGCCCATGGGCTGGAACAGCTGGAACCACTTTGCCGAGGGCGTCGACGACACGGTCGTCCGCGAGACCGCCGACGCCATGGTGAGCACGGGCATGGCCGCGGCGGGCTACGCCTACATCAACATCGACGACACGTGGGAGCTGGACCGCGGCCCCGACGGTCGGATCCGGTCCAACAGGAAGTTCCCGGACATGAAGGCCCTCGCGGCCTACGTGCACGCGAAGGGCCTGAAAATCGGCATCTACTCCTCGCCCGGGCCCGTGACCTGCGGCGGGTATGCGGGCAGCTACGGGCACGAGGAGGACGACGCGAAGACGTATGCAGAGTGGGGCATCGACTACCTCAAGTACGACTGGTGCAGCGCCGGCCGCCTGTACACGAACGACCAGCTGCGCAGGGTCTACCAGAGGATGGGCGAGGCGCTGGCCCGCAGCGGCCGGCCCATCGTCTTTAGCCTCTGCGAATACGGCATGGTGGACGTGTGGACCTGGGGCCCCAAGGTCGGGGGCAACCTCTGGCGCACGTCGGGCGACATCTCCGACAGCTGGAAGTCGATGGAAAACATCGGATTCAAGCAGGGGGCGCTGGCCCCCTACGCCGGGCCGGGGCATTGGAACGACCCCGACATGCTCGAGGTCGGCAACGGCGGCATGACCCCCACCGAGTACCGGACCCACTTCAGCCTCTGGTGCATGCTCGCGGCGCCGCTGATCGCCGGCAACGACCTGCGCACGATGTCGGACGACACCCGCGAGATCCTGACCAACCGCGAGGTGATCGCGGTGGACCAGGATCCGCTGGGACGGGAGGCGACCCGCGTCTACGCGCGGGAGCTGGTCGAGGTGTGGGTGAAGCCCCTGAAGGCAGGCGGCTGCGCCGTGGCCGTCTTCAACCGGGGCCGCATGGACGCAGTCGCCGCGTTCCCGTGGTCCGAGGTGGGCAGGCGCGAGACGCCGGCCAGCGTGCGCGACCTCTGGAGGCACGCGGACCTCACGCCCTCGGCCACGGGCTTCTCGGGACGCGTGCCGTCCCACGGCGTCATTCTTCTCGCGGTGCGTTAGGAGGTCCGACCCCTGCCGCGCCTGCCCGCGCGGCTCAGTGGGCCTGAAGCAACTCCAGCATCTCCCGGTCGAGCTGATGGCCGCGGAAGTTCTCGTACTTCACGCCGGGCCGCTCGCTGTCGAGGATCCCGAAGCCGCCGCGCAGGTTCCAGAGCGCCCATCCCCAGCCGGCGTCGCGCCAGCAGGGCAGCAGGTCGCGCATCCAGCCCAGGCAGGCCTCCCGCGGCGTCTGGTTGAAGCAGCCCCATTCCCCGACGTGGACGCCGACTCCCATGCGCTCGAGCTCCCTCCACGGCGCGATCAGCTGGTCCAGCAGGCGCTGCCGGCCCCAGGGCTCGGAGGCGAGCCCGTCGCGGGCGTGCCTCATCACGATGGGGTTCTCGTGGAAGATCCGTCGGTCCTCGGCGAGCTGGCGTTGGAACGACTCGAGCCGGCCCGCAGGCAGCGCGAGCGGCCATTCGGGCGCCGGCCACGCCTGCGAGCCCTCGATCCAGTTGGCCCTGTAGTGGGTCAGCTCGATCGGCTCGTAGCCGCGCGTGCTCTGGGCGATGCCGAGGGGGGCGAGCGCGGGGACCGGGATGCGGCCCCACGACAGGCCGTCCGCGATGATGAGCCGATCGGGGCTTTCCTCCCGGATCGCCTCCACCAGGGCCGTGACCACCCGGGCGTAGGTCGCGTCGTCCAGGAGCTCGTGCGTCGCCTCGTCCTTCATCCCCGGCTCGTTGAGGAGGTCGAAACTCAGTTGGCGGCTCGGCACGGCGCGGTAGCGCGCGGCGAAATGGCGCCAGTGGTAGGCGCAGGCCTCCAGGGCCTGCGCGTCCTTCCACAGGTTGAAGGGCTCCTTCAGCGAGTGGTCGACCGAGTAGCCGGGCGCGCGGTGGAAATTCATGCAGACGTGGATCCCGTAGCGGCGGCCGAACTCGAGCGCCTGGTCGATCTCCTTCATCACCCGCTCGTCGATCCTGCGCCAGTCCGACGGGTCGGACCAGCAGCGGTAGGACATGGGCAGCCTCACGAAGTTGAAGCCCCACTCGGCCATCCAGGCGAAGTCGGACTCGCGGAACGTTGTATTCTCCTGGCTGGCGATGAATTTCTCGAGGAGGTTGAAGCCCCGCCAGCGGGGCAGCCTCGAGGCAGAGGCTTCCGGCAGTGCGGGGGCGGGGGCGGCCAGGGAGCGGGAGGGGTCCATGAGTGCCAGGGCGCCGGCGGAGGCCGCGCCCTTGATGAAATCCCGGCGGTCAAACCGTTTCATGATGCGCCCACTCTGGACCCCGGGGCGCTCCGGGGTCAAGGGGCGTGCACCGCGCTTAGGGCTTCCTATGCGCGGGGGACGGGCGCATGCTTTATCTTTCGTCTCCTCATGGCGCACCGCGAGATCATCCAGGGTGGTATGGGCGTAGGGGTCTCCGGCTGGAGGCTCGCGCGCGCCGTGTCGCTGCAGGGCGGCCTCGGCGTCGTCTCCGGCACGGCCCTCTCCATGGTCCTGGCGCGCAGGCTCCAGGAAGGCGATCCCGACGGGAGCATGCGCCGCGCGCTGGCGCACCTTCCGCTGCGGGGCGTCGCGCAGCGGGTGATCGACGCCTACCACGTCGCCGGCGGACTGCGGCCGGCAGCCCCCTTCAGGCAGGCGCCGATGGCGACCCTCGAATCCCGCGCGGACCTCGCCGAGCTGACGATCGCGGCGAACTTCGCCGAGGTCTTCCTCGCCAAGGAGGGCCACGGGGCGCCCGTGGGCCTCAACCTGCTGGAGAAGGTCCAGCTGCCGACGCTCGCCTCCCTGTACGGGGCGATGCTGGCGGGCGTCGACTACGTCCTCATGGGCGCCGGGATCCCGCGCTCCATCCCGGGGGCGCTCGACCGGCTGGCTGCGGGCGAGGCGGCCGAGCTGCGAATCGACGTGGCCGGGGCCCTCCCCGGCGAAACCCACATCTCGCGGCTGGATCCCGCGGCGTTCGACGGCCCGGCGCCGCGGCGCCTCATCCGCCCCCTCTTCCTGGCCATCGTGTCGTCGGCGACGCTGGCGCTCACGCTGGCGAAAAAGTCCAACGGGCGCGTCGACGGCTTCGTCGTCGAGGGGGAGCTGGCCGGCGGGCACAATGCCCCCCCGAGGGGCCCGCTGCAGCTCGACGCGAGCGGCCAGCCGGTGTACGGGCCCCGCGACGTGCCCGACCTGGAGAAGATCCGCGAGATCGGGCTGCCCTTCTGGCTCGCCGGCTCGTACGGCCGGCCCGAGCGCCTGGCGCTTGCCCTCAGTCTCGGCGCCGCAGGCATCCAGGTCGGCACCCCCTTTGCGTTCTGCGAGGAGTCGGGCATGGAGGCGGGGCTTAAGCGGCGGGTCCTCGGCGCGAGCCGGGACGGGACCCTCACGGTCTTCACGGACCCCGCGGCCTCGCCGACGGGTTTCCCGTTCAAGGTCGTGGCGATGGCCGGAACCCTGTCGCAGCCCCGCGACTACGACGCCCGCCGGCGTGTCTGCGACATCGGGCTCCTGCGCCAGCCCTACCGCAGGGCCGACGGCAGCGTTGGCTACCGCTGCCCGGGCGAGCCGGTCGCCGACTTTGTGCGCAAGGGCGGAAGCGCCGCCGCGACCCTGGGCCGCAAATGCCTCTGCAACGGGCTCGCGGCCGCGATTGGCCTCGGCCAGCGCCGCGCGGACGGGGACGAGCAGGCACTGGTGACCGCGGGCGACGAGGTCTTGGACCTCGCGCGCCTGGCCCGTCCGGACAGCGGGGGCTATTCGGCGGGGGACGTGCTGAGGTACCTGCGCGGGATTCCCGGCTGCTGCGCGACGTAGCTGTCGGCCAGGGCGATGCCGTCGTCGCTTCCCCCCCGGCCGCGATGGCGACTGCTCCCCTGCGTTGCCCAGGAAAAGGCCGGGACGAGGCTCTCCCAGGGTGGCCCCCTCCGCACCCCGCGGCCACGGCCCACCCCTCCCCGGGTCTTCGGGGAGGCGGCCGCAGACCGTTCTTGGCAGCGGGGTTTCCCGACCTAGGATCGCGCGCATGAGTCCCCGCGTTTCCTTTCCTCACGGACAGCGCGCGCCCCGCTGCCGCGCGGCGGGGGCGGCTCTTGCCGCGGGCCTCCTCCTCCTTTGCGGCTGCGCAAAAACACCTTCGCCCAAGGCTTCCGCAGTCCGCGAGGTCCGGGTGATCCTCGACTTCCTGCCGAACGCCGTGCACGTGGGCCTGTACCGCGCCCAGGCGGCGGGCTATTACCGCGACGCGGGGCTGTCGGTGCGGCTCGAGCCCCCCACGACCACCTCCGACACGCTCCGGCTGATGGCCGCCGGCCAGGCGGAGTTCGGGGTCGTCTCGCTCCTCGACTTCCTGAACGTGCGCGCGAAGGGCGAGCCCCTGAAGATCGTCATGGCCCTGGAGCAGCGCCCGCTGGGGGCCCTCTTCTGCCTCACCCGGACCGGGATCACGCGGCCGCGCGACCTGCAGGGGCGCCTTGTCAGCATCACCGGCGTCTTGAGCGACGAGGCCGGCGTGCGCTTCATGGTCCGGCACGACGGGGGCGATTCCTCCCGGGTGCGCATGATCAACATCGGCTTCAACACGGCCCAGCAGGTGATCGCGGGCAACGTCGACGCCGCCTTCGGGTTCTGGAACCAGGACGCCGTGCAGGTCGGCCAGCGCCAGCCCGTGACGGTGCTCAGGCTCGACGAGAACGGTGTCCCGCCGTACCCGGAGCTCGTGGTCTTCGTGCGCGAGGACTTCCTCGCGCGGGAGCCCGGCACGGTGCGCGCCTTCCTGCGGGCCGTCTCGAGGGGGTATGCGGACGCCCTGCGCAGCCCCGACGCGGCGCTGGCCTCGATGGCCTCGCTGGTCGAGGGCGAGACGGCCGAGGGCCTGCGACCCTTCTTCGACTCCGTGCGCCCCGTGCTGCAGGCCGACGCCCCCGCCTACGGCCGCGTGAACCTGGCGGTGCTGCGGGACTACCTCGCCTGGGTGCGCGAGGCCGGCGTCTTCGACTTCCGGGCGGACCCCTCGAGCTTCGCGACGAACGACTACCTGCCGCCCGCGGCCGGGGAAAGGGGCGCCGAGCGGTGAGTGAACTTCCCGCCGCGCTCTGCGCGCGCAACATCAGCCGCACCTACCGCGACGGCGACCGCCTGATCCAGGCCGTCGCCCCGACGAGTCTCGAGCTTGCCGAGGGCCGGTTCATCGCGATCGTGGGACCGAGCGCCTGCGGGAAATCGACCCTCCTGAACATGTTCTGCGGCCTGGACCGGCCCGACGAGGGCACGATCGAGGCGCCCGGCCTTGGCGGCGAGGGCCTTCTCGGCAGGGTGGGGTACATGCCCCAGAACGACCTGCTGATGCCCTGGCGCGACGTCGCTGGCAACGCGGCCGTCGGTCTCGAGTGCCTGGGCACCGAGCGCGCCCTGGCGCGCTCCCGCGCCCTGGCCCACATGGCCCGCTTCGGCCTCCAGGGCTTCGAGCACGCGTTTCCGGGCCAGCTGTCGGTCGGCATGCGCCAGCGCGTCGCCATGCTGCGCACCTTCCTCTGCGACCGGCGGATCAACATGCTCGACGAGCCGTTCGGCAAGCTCGACGCCTTCACGCGGGCGTCGATGCAGGCGTGGCTCCTCGACTACTGGCAGGAGAACCGGTGCACGATCCTCTTCGTCACGCACGACATCGACGAGGCGCTGCTGCTCTCGGACGAGGTGCACCTGATGAGCCCGCGGCCGGGCCGCATCATCCTGTCCCTCGCGGTCGACATCCCCAGGCCCCGCAGCTACGGCGAGGTCGTCACCTCGGCGCCCTTCAACAGGCTCAAGGCGCGGATCCTCGCGCAGCTGGGGATGGCGCCATGAACCGGCGCACCTGGCCCCCCCTTCTCCTCGGCGCCGCGATGGTCGCGGCCTGGGAGCTGTACGTGCGCCTTGCGGGGATCGACCCCCTGCTGCTGCCCGCGCCGAGCGCCGTCCTGCGCTACCTTGCCGGGCACGGCCGTGTCTTCGCCCGCAACGGCGCCGCGACGCTCGCCGAGCTCCTCGTGGGGTTCGCGTGCGGCGTCGCGGTGGGCCTCGCCCTGGGGATCCTGATGCAGCTGTGGCGCTGGTTCCGGCAGGCGGCCTATCCGTGGCTCGTGGCGACGCAGATGGTGCCGATCCCGGCCGTGGCGCCCATCCTCGTCCTCTGGTTCGGCTTCACGATGACGCCGCGGGCTGTGACGGTCGCCCTCATGTGCTTCTTCCCCGTCGCGGTCAGCACGGTCGACGGCCTGGGCGCCGTGAACCCGGAGCTGATCCGCCTGCTGCGCTCCTTCGGGGCGGGCCCCTGGGCCGTCGTGTGGCGGGCGGCGCTGCCCTCGGCGCTGCCGAGGATATTCTCAGGCATGCGCGTCGCCATGGCCCTCAGCGTCGTCGGCGCCGTGGTGGGCGAGTGGGTCGGCTCCACCGGCGGCCTGGGCTACCTGATGCTCCAGTACGAGAACCGCGGGGAGACCGCCGGCCTCTTCGCCACCGTCGGGGTCCTGACCGCGATGGGGATCGCGCTCTTCTTCCTGGTCGGCTGGCTCGAGGCCCTGGTGCTGCCGTGGAAGCGGCACGCGAGGGAGACGCTCTAGCCCCCCCTTTCGCCATGCACGCCGCGCCCGAACCCGCCGAAGCGAGCCCCGCCCGCCTGGTGGCGGTGCGGCGCAAGGAGGACCTGGCCCGCTGCCTGAGGTATTCGACAGAGGAGGGCATCGTCGCGATGCCCATCGTCACGATGGCGCTCTCCGGGAGCCTGGCGCTCTCGGCGCTCGTGACGAAGGCCTTCCCCCTCTCGTCGGCCTCGATCGGCGTCCTGGGCTCGCTGCCCTTCGTCGGCAACTTCCTGCAGATCTTCGTCTCCCCGTTGCTCATGCGCTGGAGGCCGCCCAAGGCCGTGAGCGTCTCTGCGGCCGTGCTGCACGCGGCCAGCTGGATCGCGCTCGGCTTCCTGCTGCCCTATATCCCCCGCTCGAACCCCTCGGCCGCCGCGCTCTGGATCCTCGCCTGGTACCTCATCTCCAGCTGCTTTGGCGCCGTGGCGAGCGTCGGCTGGAGCACCTGGATCGAGCAGTGGGTGCCGCCGAGGATCCGGGGCAAGTACTTCGGGCGCAGGAACCAGATCCTGCAGTGCTCGACCGTCGTGTTCCTCGTCCTCTCGGGCTGGGTCCTCTCCAACGGGGCCTACTCGGTGCGCGCCTTCCAGGTCGTCATCTTCGGCTCCGTGTTCCTGCGGGTGTTCTCGCTGCGCCTGCAGTGGAGGAGCCCCACCCGGACTCTCAGGCCCCCCCCGTCGGAGGGCCTGAGCCTCGGCGAGCAGCTGGACGTGCTGCTGCAGGCGCGCTCGTTCCTGCTCTTCATGATCTTCGGCGCCGTGTGGAGCTTCGCCGCCAACTGCTTTGGGCCCTTCTACACGGTGTTCATGCTGGACCGGGTGGGCTTCTCCGCGTTCGACGTGGGCGTCGTGACGGCGCTGGCCCAGGTGGGTGGCGCCCTGTCGCTGCCGGCGTGGGGGCACCTCCTCGACCGCCACGGCAGCAAGCCCGTGATGGTCCTCTCCCTCATCCTCTGGCAGGCCTCGATGCTGCTCTGGAGCGTCGTCACCCCCGCCAACCGGGTGATGCTCTACGCCCTCTGGACCTGGATCGGCATCACCAGCGCCGGCTTCGTCCTCGGACAATTCATGATCGGCCTGCGGCTGATCCCGGTGCGGGCGAAGAGCCTGGCGATCGGGGTCAACCTGGCGGTCTCCTCGCTGGTGGCGGCCGTCGCCCCCATCCTCGGCGGCTGGGCCCTCTCGCTCGCCCAGGCGGGCTGGGCCGACCCCTTGAGGGCCTACCACGCCTGCTTCCTGGCCCAGCCCGTCATCGCGCTGGCCGGGGCCTTCCTGCTGCTGCGGGTCCACGAGCCGGCGGCCAGCCCCTTCTCCCGGGTGGTCGGCGCCATGCGCAATATCCGAACATTGGGCGGCGTCCTGGGTCTGAGCTTCCTGGTCAACCATGTCTTCACCGACGAAACACGCCACGACGGCACCCCCTAGGCGCCGTCCCCGCGCAACCTTTCGCCTCCGGGGTGCGTCTCGACATTAAACGCGCCCTGCCCAATCCTTTGGCCGCCATGACCTTTAATTCCAAAACCTCGCGTCGCGGCTTCACCCTCCTGGAGATCCTGGTGGTCATCACGATCATCGGCCTCCTTGCCGGCCTGACCATCACCAACGTCGGCGGACTGTTCGGCGGATCGCAGAAGCAGATCGCCCAGCTCTTTGTCACGCAGAGCATCAAGACCCCGCTGCTTACCTATCGCCTGCAGATGGGCGACTATCCCACCACCGAGGAGGGCCTCCAGGCCCTCTTCACGGCCCCGGCCGGAAAGACCGACCGATGGCGCGGGCCCTACGTGACCGACGGCACCAAGTTCCCGATCACCGACCCCTGGGGCGAGCCCTACCAGTACCGCTACCCGGGCGTCCACAACAAGGGCAGCTACGACTGCTGGTCCAAGGGCCCCGACCGGGCGGACGGAACGGATGACGACATCGGCAACTGGTGAGCGCGGCGGGTTCACGCTGCTTGAGATCCTGCTGGTCCTGGCGCTGATCGCGCTCTTCGGCTGGATCTTCATCGGCGGGTCCTCGGCCATGCTGAGCGACCGCTCGTCGTCGCCCGACGACCAGTTCTGGAGCGCGTGCGCCGCCGCCCGCAAGGCGGCCCTGGAGGAGCAGCACACGGTGCTGCTCGGCTACGACCCAAAGGCGAGGGCCTTCACGGTCAACGACGGGGCCCAGGTGAGCGAGGTCCCCGTGACGGGCCCCGAGGACCTCGTGATCGACTTCCACCCTCCCGCGCAGAGCGGCTCCGGCTCGTACGTCCTGATCGGCGGCACGCTCGTCGACACGCAGCCGCTGGCGCAGGTCCTCTTCTACGGCGACGGGACCTGCACGCCGTTCCGCGCGCAGATCCGCCAGGCCGGGGGCGCCCACATGCTCTCGGTGGACCCCTGGACCTGCGCCCCCGTGCTGAGCAAGAGCGATGCCGCGCAATAGACCAAGGCCCGCGGGATTCACGCTGATCGAGGTCCTGATGGCCCTCATCATCTTCGCGCTGACCGCGGTGGTCCTCGGCAGCGCGTACATGAACGTCCTCAACAGCTACGAGGTCGCCCGCAAGGCCAACGCCACGGACAGCGACGTGTGGTTCGCCCGCTCGCAGCTGCTCAGCCAGGCCGACCTGCAGAGCGCCGAGGACGGGGCCGAGTTCGACGACGGGGACCGCCACATCAAGTGGACGGCCGAAATCGAGCCCACCGACACGACCGACCTCTTCGCGGTCACCTTCAGCTGCACCATAACCGAGAACGCGGCGCCTCAGCCGACCAAGCTCGCCGAGACCTTCATGCTGACGCGGCCGACGTGGTCCGACCCGACGGCCCGCTCGACGATGCGCCAGAACGCGGCCAACCGCATCGCCATCGCGCAGGGGAGGCAGCCCCAGTGAGGACGCGCGGCTTCACGCTGATCGAGGTGCTCCTGTCGATGGCGCTCGCCGCCCTGGTCCTGGTGGGCCTGAACACCTTCATATTCTCGATGGGGGAGCTCTGGGGCAGGAACAGCGACGTGCGCCTCTTCGACCAGCACGTGCGCGCCGTCACGCGCTACCTGCAGGGAGAGATCTGGCGGGCCTCGCTGCCGCCGGCAGCCGCGGCCAGCTCGACGCCCGTGGCCGTCTCGCCGATCACGCCCTCGGGCGGCTCCCAGGAGAACCTGATCACCTACATGGAGCTGTCGGGCAGCCGCATCCTCAAGTGGCCGGACAGCCCGCTGCCGGAGGTCATCTGCTCGCTGCAGGTGCGCCGCGACCAGGGCCTCTTCATGCTGTGGCACTCGGACCTCGAGAACCACTTCAACGACGACCCCCCGCGCGAGACCCAGGTGTCGCCCTTCGTGACGGCCATGGCCTACGACTATTTTGACACGGACCTGAACCGCTGGACCACCGAGACCGCGCTGCGCACGGACAGCAGCGGCAACCCCCTGGCACCCCAGCGCCTGAGGATCACGTTCACCTACGACAAGATGACGCGCACCGCCCTCCTGACCGTGCCCGCGGTGGGCCAGGGCCTGCCCAACCCATGGTGAGCTGCCCCCCAGGAACCCGCCCGCCGGCGCCGCTGCGCTCGTCAATCCTGGTCGTGGTGCTGATCACGCTCGTCTTCGCCGCGGCCGCCCTCACGGCCTTCGTCGAGAAGGCGAGCAACGACCTCCTGGTCGAGGTGCACCTCTCCGACTCCCACCGCCTCAGGCAGGAGGCGTTCTCGGCCCTGGAGGTGACGCTCGCCGTCCTCGAGGACTTCCGCGAGGCCGACTCTGGCCTGCACAGCGTGGCCGAGGGCTGGGGCGACCCGCTCGGCTGGGCCAACTGGTCCCCCTCCGAGGGCCGCACGGTCGACGTGACCTTCCAGGACGAAAGCGCCAAGATCCCGCTCGCCCATGCGGACCCGACGACGCTCACCAACCTCTTCGTCTACTGGCAGATGTCCCCCGCCGACGCGGCCAAGATGGCCGACGTCCTCTCGGGCTGGATGAAGAGCGGCTACGTCTACTCGAGCGCCGTCGTGCCCGACTACGGCGACGCCGATCTCCCCTATGCCGAGCCGCAGCGGCCGATGCGCGCCTTCAGCGAGCTGGCCGCGATCGATGTCGCGAAGGACTTCTTCTTCGACGCGAACGGCCAGCCGAACGCCTACCTCTGGAGGCTGGTCGACGACGTCTCCATCTACAACTTCCCTCAGCCCAACGTGAACGGCGCGAACGCGGACGTGATGGCGAGCGTCGGCCAGTACACCGACGCCCAGCGCCAGCACATCACCGACTACCTCCAGGGCACGGGCTCCTACGCCCAGGAGGGCAAGCAGTGGTTCCAGAGCACGACGACCCTCGGCGCGGTCGCCGGCCTGGGGGGCAGCGCCGGTTCGTTCGGCACGACCATCTCGGCCCTCAGGGTCAACATCACCGTCCACGAGGGCCGCTCGCGGTACCGCCTCTCGGTCGTGGTGGCCGCCCAGGGGGGGGCGACGATCAACCAAACCAATGCCGTGAACGCAACCGCGGCGGCCTCCACAACGTCAATCCCGACATCCACCTCCGTCACCAACACTACCCAGCCCTCCGGGTCCGCCACGACGGCGGCCACCGCCGCGGCGGCCTCGCAAAGCATAAATTATCCCTTTACGCTGCTGGAGATGCTCGAAGATGATGAGATTCCGCAACCTCCGCCCCCCGTGGCCCAAAACTGAGCATGTGCGCCTCCCCGCTTGATTTCCTTCGCTCGGGACCGCCGCCCCCCCGGGTCGCGATCCTGCCCGACTCGGTGTTCTTCTCCCGCGCCATTGCGGTCGAGGGCGCGGCGACGCGGGCCGAGGTGGTGGCCCAGGTCACCGTGGCGCTCGAGGCCCTGTCCCCCTTTCCCCTGGCGCAGCTCTACTACGGCTACTACTGGCCGGAGGGTTCCGACCGGGCCCTCGCCTACGCCTCCTACCGCAGGAGGTTCACGACCGACCAGCTGGAGTCGTGGGCCGGCGCCGATCTCGTGATCCCCGCGTTCGCGACGGTACTGGGGCTCGCCCCGGAGCCCGCGACGACCGTCGTCCTCGCCAGTGCGGGGGGCCTGACGGCGCTGCGCTGGGACAGGGGCGCCGTCCCCGCGATGGTCCTCTTCCAACCGCTGGCCCCCGAGGCGGCCGAGCCCGAGCGGGCCTCCGCCCGCGCCGCCCTGATCAAGGCCTGCGGCGAGGCGAGGACCCTTGTCGACATCGCCGCCCCGCCGGCCGCCCAGGCGCAGGGCAGCGACAGCGAGTTCACGTTCAGGGCCGGCGACCTGACGCTGCGGATCCCCGCTGCGACCGCGGCCGCGCTCGACGTGCGCGACAAGGCGGACCTCGAGGCGCTGGGACGGGCCCGCCGCCGCGACATGCTGCTGTGGCGGGTGACGATGGGCGCCGTGGCGGCGTGCCTCCTCATGGCCCTGGGCGAGCTGGCACTCTTCGGCGCCGGCTTCTGGCAGTCCGCGCGCCGGGCAAGGGTCGCCGCGCAGAAGCCGACCGTGACGCGCATCATGGAGGAGAAGGACCTGGCCGAGCGCATCGACGACCTCTCGACGAAGCGCCTGCTGCCGCTCGAGATGATTTCGCTTGTCTCCCCCGACGTCGCGCTCCCGAAGAGCCCCCCCGCGATCCAGTTCCTGCACGCCTCGTGCTCCACGGCTGCGTCCCTGAGCACGATCCAGATCGAGGCGCAGACCAACAACGCCGGGGAGATCGCCGGCTACAAGACCGCGCTCGAGCAGACGCCGGGGTGCGAGCGGGTCGAGATCCGCGACCAGCGCACCCATGACAACGTCGTGACCTTCACGCTGGTCGTCACCTTCAAGCCCGGGGCGCTCGCCCCCGCCTCGTCATGATCCGCTCCCTGCGCGCCTTCTTCCTCGGCCGGCTCTTCCGCGAGAAGCTGCTGCTCTGCGGCCTCGTGCTTGCCGCGGCGGCGATCTGGTTCTCGAGCCTGAGCGCCCGCACGGGCCGCTTCGTGAGGGCCGAGCGCGCCACGGGCTCGACCCTCAGGGAGCAGGGCGTCTGGCTCGCCAACCGCGCCACGATCGAGTCGTCGGCGCAGGTGGCCGCCAGCCGGCTCGACCCCGTCCGCACCCTGGACACGACCCGGCTCCTGGCCGAGGTCTCGGCCATGGCCTCCGACACGGGGCTTAAGAGCACGACGAGCGGCGACCCCAAGGACCTGAGCAGCGGGCAGTTCTCGGTCCACACGCTGCAGTTCAACGCCACCAAGGTCGACTGGCCGACGCTCAAGGCCTTCTATCTGGAGCTCGGCAAGCGCTCCCCGTACATCGGCATCGAGCAGTTCTCGGTGCAGGTGGACCGGGCCAACCCTGCGCTTCTGAGCGCCAACTTCCAGATCTCCTCGGTGGAGATCTCGAAGAACTGACGCGGCCTGCGCCCGGTGCCGGGCCCCGCGGGGCCCCTCGGGGAATTCAGCCGATCTTGAAGCTCGCGCTCACCTGGAACACGGCCGAGACGATCGCGAAGGCGATGAACCCGACGAAGATGAAGACGCCCGCCAGGACGGAGCTCGCGATCACCCTCGTGAAGAGGTTCAGCTGGCGGGAGATCAACTTGCGGTAGGCGTTGGCGATGTTGCGCAGGCTGGGCACCACGTTGCCCGTGTTCTCGCCCACGGCGAGGCGGTCCAGGACCAGCTCCGGAAAGCAGCCGGTGCGCGTGAGGGCGGCGGAGAGCGACTCGCCCTCGAGGACGCGGTCGATCGCGCCGTCGAAGGCCTTGCGGTGGGTGCGGTTGTCGATCTGCCTCTCGGTCATGCGCAGCGCCTCGGCGGCGGTGATGCCGTTCTCAAGGAGCACGCCGAGCGTCTGGCTGAAGGAGAGGACGGTCTGGGACACGATGAACGGCCCGACGAGCGGAAGGCGCAGCATCCAGGCGTCGATCTTCTGCCGGCCGGCCTCCGTGCCGCGCCACTGCCAGAGGGACGCGATCCCGGCCGCAAGCGCCGCGATGACGAAGACGCCGTAGTGCAGCGCGAAGTGGGAGAGCCCGATCAGGATCTGCGTCGAGACGGGCATGTGGCCCCCGAGGGAGGCCAGCAGCGTCTGCAGGCGGGGGAGCAGGAAGAACAGGAAGAAGAGGATCACCCCGAACGACATGAAGACCATGAAGATGGGGTAGGCCAGGGCGGACAACAGCGCCTGGCGCATCTCGCGCTGCTCCGTCAGGTGTTCGATCAGGCGCGCGAGCGTGTCATTGAGGGAGCCGGTCGCCTCGCCGGCCCGGACCAGGTTGATGGTCGAGGAGTCGAAGACCTGAGGGAAGGCGTCCATCGCCCGGGACAGGGGCGCCCCCTCGCTGATCCTCGACCAGAGGCCCTCGCAGAGGGTGCGCTGGCGCGGCTCCTTGATGCGCACCGAGAGCAGGCGAACGGCCTCGCCGGCGGAGAGCCCGCTGCTCACCAGGTCGTGGAGGGACTCGAGGAAGGGGAGCCTCTCCGCCTGGCGGGGAAGGCTCTCGGGGCGCAGCAGGCCGCCGCGCGTGTCCGCGGACTCCGCGTCGGCCTTCGCCGCCTTGCGGCGCGACTGCGGGGCCGCCGTCACCACCTCCGACACCGAGGCGACCGCGAGGCCGCGGGCCGCGAGGAGGCGCAGCGCGTCCTTCCTGCTCGGCGCATCGACGGCCGACTCGACGCTCTGGCCCGACGGGTCGCGGGCCTTGTAGGCAAAGCGGGGCATGGCGCGGTGGGTTCGGCCCGGCCTACTCGTTGACGGTGACGACGCGCAGGACCTCGTCCAGCGTGGTGTAGCCGGCCTTGATCTTGTCCCAGCCGCTCTGGCCCAGGGTGCGCATCCCGTTCTTGCGGGCGCACGCCGAGAGGGTCCTCGTGCTCTCCCGCCTGAGCACCAGGGCGTGCATCTCGTCGTCCAGGCGGAAGATCTCGAAGAGGCCGATGCGGCCGCGGTAGCCCGTGCCCCTGCAGCGGTCGCAGCCGGCCGGCGCCCGCAGCGTGGTCACCTTGTCGGCCTCGGCCGGGTTGCAGCCCAGGATCTCGAGCGACTCCAGGAGCTTGATCCTGTTCACGGGCTCGGCCCGGTTGCACTCCGGGCAGAGCCGGCGCACGAGGCGCTGGGCGATCACGAGCTCGATGGCCGAGGCCACGAGGAAGGGCTCGATCCCCATGTCGACCAGGCGCGTGATGGCGCCGGGCGCGTCGTTCGTGTGGAGGGTCGAGAAGACCAGGTGGCCCGTCAGGGAGGCGCGGATGGCGATGTCGGCCGTCTCGCGGTCGCGGATCTCGCCCACCATGATGACGTCGGGGTCCTGGCGCAGGATGTGGCGCAGCGCGCTCGCGAACGTGAGGCCGATCTCGGAATGCACCTGCATCTGGTTCACGCCGGGGACCTCGTACTCGATCGGGTCCTCGACCGTGATGATGCGCAGGTCGGTCGAGTTGATCTGCCGCAGGAAGGCGTTCAGCGAGGTGCTTTTCCCCGAGCCCGTCGGACCGGTGACGAGGATGATGCCGTGCGGGTAGTCGAGCACCTGCTTGATCTGGCGCTGCTCCTCGGCGCTCATCCCGAGCCGGTCCATCGTGTAGGCCTCCTTCTTCTTGTTGAGGAGGCGCAGCGAGATCGACTCGGCGTAGATCGTGGGGATGGTCGAGACGCGGATGTCGAGCGCGGTGCCGGCGGCCTTGAAGTTGATCCTCCCGTCCTGGGGCAGCCTCTTCTCCGAGATGTTGAGCCGCGCCATGATCTTCACGCGCGAGATGATCGCGTCCTGGAAGCGCAGCAGGTTCTCGGGGACGGAGACCGGCACCAGGAGCCCGTCGACACGGTAGCGGATCCTCAGCTGGCCCTCCTGGGGCTCGAAGTGGATGTCGGTCGCCTCGTCCTCGACCGCCTGGCTGATGACGTCGGTCACGAACCGCACGACCGCCGCGTCCTCGTCGACTTCGGCCTCGGCGTCGCGCTGGGCCTCGGGGGCCACGTAGCCCTCGTCGCTGTCCTCCAGCGCGCTCGAGCCGACGCCGAAGTTCTCGGTGATCAGCTGGCGCACGCGCTCCGGGGCGGCGAGGTGCCAGACGAGCGGGCGCGGCGTGAAAGTCCGAAGCCAGTCGGCCATCGAGAGGTCCGGGATCCACGCCGAGGCCAAGTGCAGCGGCGTCGCGGGGGTCGGCTCGGGCTCCTCGTCCTTGGGCGCGGGCCCGAAGCGGATCGGGATGATCTGGAAGTCGTGGACGAGCCTCGCCGGGAGGAGCCCGCGGGCCCCGGGGTCTGTCTCCAGGTTGGTCGCGATGTCGAGGCCGGCGGCCGCTGCCAGAGCGGCGAGCGCCGCGTCCTCCGGGAGCGCGAGCGCGGTCATGAGGGCCGCCAGCTTCTCGCCGCGCGGGGCCTCGAGCAGCGCCTGGCGCTGGTCGTCCGCCAGCCTCGCGGCCAGCGCCTGGGGAAGGATGTCCTGGACAAGCTCCGACATGGTGTCGCGGCGCGGCGGCCGCCTATTTCCAGCGCTCTTTCAGGCTCATCTCCGCGTCGGGGATGCGCGATGGGTCCGAGAGGTACTTCTTGATCTGCTCCCTGTTGTCCATGCCGTCGACGGCGCGCTTCGTGTCGGTGGTGCCTTCGCCGATCGCGATCACGTGGGGCTTGAGGAAGAGGAGGAGCTCGGTGCGCTCCGTGTCGTTCGTGCGGTAGCCGAGCAGGTTGCTCAGGATCGGGATCTCGTAGAGGATGCCGAAGCGCTGGCGGCTGATCTGCTTGGAGCTGCTCTGGAAGCCGCCAAGGATCACGAGCTCGTTGTTCTGGGCGTTGACGAAGCTGGTCGCCTCGCGGTGGTTGATCTGGGGCTGGCTGTTGCCGTTGATCGTCACCGGGGTTCCCTGGTCGTCGACCGTCTGGTCGACCTTGAGCTGGATGCTGCCATCGTCGCCGATCAGCGGCGTCACCTTGAGCGTGATGCCGATGTCCTTGTAGGTCACCGTGGAGGACTGGGCGAACGAGGACGCGGTGCCCGAGGAGATGGGGGTCGAGGTCGAGCCCGTGATGACAGGCAGCTGGTCGGTCACGGTGATCTCGGCCTCCTTGTTGTGGGTCGTGACGATCGTGCTCTGCTGCAGGATCTTCGTCTTGGAGATGGCGCCCAGGCTCGAGAGCGAGGCGACGATGTTCGTGGGATTGAGGGTGCTGAAGCCCGCGGCCGCGGCCAGCTGGGCCTGGGTCAGGGTGCTCGCCGAGGCGGAGACCGTGGCGGAGGGGTTGGCGGCGGAGGCCAGCGAGGTCAGCGAGGTGAGGGCCACGCCGGCGACCGAGCCGGTGGCGCCGATCACCTGGCCGCCGTTGCCGATCGCGACCGAGGGGCCGGACGACGCCGAGGTGTTGATGCCCGAGTTGGACGTGTCGCTGAAGGTCACCTCGGCGATCACGACCTCGATGCGGACCTGGGCGAGAAGGATGTCGATCTTGTCGATGATGGAGCGGATGAGCCTCAGGTCGTCCACCGTGCCGGAGACGACGACCGAGTTGGTGCGCTCGTCGGGCTGGATCGTGATGAAGCTGCTGAACTGGCTGGAGAAGGGGGTCTCGGCCGAGGAGGAGGAGGCCGCGGGCGCATTGGCGGAGGCGGGGGCGGCGGGCGCGTTGGGGGTGGCGACCGTCCCCGGGCGCACCGAGTTGCTGGACGCCTTCTGGGACGCCGCCGTCTGGCCGCTGATCAGGGAACTCAATAGCGTCGAGACATCCTTCGCGTCCGCGTGCTTGAGCAGGATCACCTCGTTACGGGTGCTCGGGTCGGAGACGATGTCGAGCTTCGAGATCAGGGCGTCGAAAAGCGGGTACTCCAGCGGGTCGGCGATGACGACGACCTGGTTGGTGCGGTCGTCCGGGGTGTAGGTGGTGGTGGCCCGCAGCTGGTTGCCGGCGGGGCCCGAGAGCATCGTGTGGATCTTCGTCACCAGGTCGCTGGCCTTGGCCCCGTTGTGGAGCTGGTAGAACCTCGGCGTGAGCGAGTTTTCCCGGGGCTTGTCGACCTGCTGCAGGAGCCGCTCGATCCTCTGGATGTTCTCCAGGCTGTCCGTCACCAGGGCCACGTTCGCCTTCTCAAGCTGGACGATCCCGCCGCCGATGCCCGGGGTCATGAACGTCTGGATCTGAGGGACGAATTCGGAGACGCGCAGGAAATTGAGCTCAAAGAGCTTGGTCACGATCCGTCCGCTCGGGGGCAATTCGAGCGACGAGCCGATGATCATCTCCGGCGACTCGCTCTTGGCCTGGGAAAGCGCCGTCACCTTCAGGAAGCGCTCGCCCATCGGCGCGACCGCGACGCCGTTCAGGGCGAGGAGCGTCTCCAGGGCCGTGACGAGCTCGGCCTTCGGGATCGGGCGGCTGATCTTGAGGGAATAGGTGGCGGTGGGCAGCTGGCCCGGCCTGACGACCGTGCGTCCCGTGAAGGTCTCCAGGGCGGCGAGGACCGAATCGATGTCGCCGTCGCTCAGCTTGAACGAGTCGACAATCGCATCCGAGGCGCGGATCGGCCCGGGCTGGCTTGGCGAGGCTCCCGGGGGAGGCGCCGGCTTGACCACGGGGGTGGGCGCCACCTGTGCGCCTGCCTGTGTGGCAAGAAGGAAACAGGCGGCAAGCCACAAGCGTGCGGGGCGCAAAGTCATGCGAAAGAGGGGATGTCGAGTAAGAGGGAATGCCCCGGCATTGTAAATGGTCTTGTGATAGGACGGCATTTCCCGGCGAAAGTTGCCAAATAGCTCCCGATTTGCCGCTTGCGGGGTCTGTTTTGCAGGCCAAAGGTTCACAACAGGATGCCCAATTCCTTCGGAAAACTCTTCAGGATCACCACATGGGGCGAAAGCCATGGCGCCGCCGTGGGTGTGGTGATCGACGGCTGCCCCCCGGGCCTGCCCCTGGCGGAGCATGAGATCCAGGTGGAGCTGGACCGGCGCCGGCCGGGCCAGAGCGCCCTCGTCACCCCCCGCAAGGAAAAGGACGAGGTGGAGATCCTCTCGGGCGTCTTCGAGGGCCGCACGAGCGGGGCGCCGATCTCGATGATGGTGCGCAACACAGATGCCCGGCCCGGCGCCTACGACGAGATGCGCGAGGCCTTCCGGCCGTCGCATGCCGACTTCACCTACCAGGCCAAGTACGGCATCCGCGACCACCGCGGAGGCGGCCGCAGCTCCGCCCGCGAGACCATCGGCCGCGTCGCCGGCGGCGCCGTCGCGCGCAAGATCCTCGCCTTTGCCGGCCCGGTTGAGATCCGGGCCTACGTCAGCCGGGTGCACGACATCGGGATCCCCCCCGGCCTCGGGGAGGCCTTCCCCTCGCTCGCCGACGTCGAGAGGACGCCCGTGCGCTGCCCGGACCCCGCGACGGCGGCCGCGATGATCCGGAAGATAGAGGAGGCCCGCGCGGCCGGCGACTCGGTCGGCGGCGTCATCCGATGCCGCGTCCGCGGCGTCCCCGCGGGACTCGGCGAGCCGGTCTTCGACCGGCTCGAGGCGGACCTTGCCAAGGCGATGCTGTCGCTGCCGGCGACCAAGGGATTCGAGATCGGCAGCGGCTTTGCCGGCACGCTGCTCATGGGTTCCGAGCACAACGACGCCCTTGTCCCCAAGGAGGGGCGCGTGGGCACCGTGACCAACCACTCGGGCGGCATCCAGGGCGGCATCAGCAACGGGGAGGAGATCTTCTTCAACGTGGCGTTCAAGCCCACGGCGACCATCATGAAGGCACAGGCCACCGTGAACCTCGAGGGCAGGCCCGTGGAGCTCACGGGACGGGGCCGCCACGATCCCTGCGTCCTGCCGCGGGCGGTCCCGATCGTCGAGGCCATGGCCGCGCTGGTCCTGGTCGACCACTGGATGCGCCACAGCGCGCAGAACAGGATCTTCAAATTCTGAGCTCCTCCGATGACACGCCCTGGGTCTACCTCATTCTCGGCGCAACGGGCTCCGGGCGCCGCGAGGTCTTGGCCGACCTGACGAGCGACGGGCTGGCGCCGGACGACGTCCCCGCGGTGCTCCTGTCGGAGGGCGAGGACCCCGACCCCCTGGATGCGGCGCTCCCGGGCGTCGTGCGCTGGAGGCTGGTCCCCGGTCCCGGCGTCGAGGTGGAATTTCCGGCGGAGGCCACGCACTTGTTCATCCTCGCGGACGGGCGACTGAACCCGGTCGACCAGGTCGAGGGGTGGAAGGGCTGGCTCGAGGCCCGCGGCCTCAAGGTGGCGCGGGTCCTCTGCGTCGTCCACTGCCAGCTGGCGGAGAAGCACCCGAAGCTCATTGCGTGGTACGAGGCCTGCATCCACTACTCGGACGTCGTCCTCCTGTCCCGGCGCGACGGGGTCTCGAACAAGTGGATCGGCGACTTCCGCAGGCGCTTTGAGGACCGTTACCATCCCTGCCTCTTCGAGTTCGTGAAGGCGGGGAAAGTGGCCAATCCCGCGCTCATCCTGACGGCCGAGGCCCGCCGCATGGCGCACGTCTTCGACGAGCAGGAGTGGGTTGTCGTCGATGAGGAGGACGACGAGGAGGAGCAGGAGGCGGGCGAGGAGGAGGTCGAGATGAAGCCCGAGGAGGACCACTACTTTGAGCGCAGGAATGGCGGGCGCCGGGTCCACGAGATCCCGAACATCGCCGACTTCCTGCCCCCGCGCCCGGCGTGAGCCGGCGCTAGGGGATGCGCAGGGTCTGCCCCGCCCGCAGCGACGACTCGTTGGGCAGCGTGTCCCGGTTCGCCTGGTAGATCTCGGGCCAGCGGCTGGCGGTTCCGTAGACCTGCAGCGAAATCCTGGAGAGCGTGTCGCCGTCGACGACGACGTGGGTGCGCAGGGCGGGGGTCGGGGTGGGCGTCGGCACCAGCGCGGCGCGCACGGCGGCCGCGGCCGCAGGACGGACCGGCGACGAACGGCGCAGGAGGGTGTTCTCCTGCTGCAGCGCCGCCGCGGTCCGGGAGGTCGCCGAGAGATTGGCGGAGAGGTCGGCCACCTGGCGCTCGAGGGCGGCCCGCCCGCCCGTCGCGTCGGCCCTGGCCGCGTCCGCGGCCCTTTGGGCGTCGGCAAGCTGCGCCCGGCTCGAGGCCAGGTCGGCCCTCGCCTGGGACAATTCCCCCTCGAGGGCCTGGGTCCGGGCGGCGGGGTTTTCCACGGTCTTGAGCGCCGACTCGTCCGTGGCGAGTTTCGAGGCGAGGCCGTCGGCTTCGATTGACCGGCGCGAGAGCTGGTCTTTCAGCGAGGCGATCTGGGCCTGCGCCTCACGGGCGGCGGCCTCGGAAGCGAGGTTCGCGGCGTCAAGCGCCCGGCGCGCAGAGGCGAGCTCCGGATCGCGCGTGGAACCCTGGGAGGCGAGGCTGGCCTCGGCCTGCTGGGCGCGGGCCCGGGCTTTCGCGGACTCGTCCCGGGCCTTCGCCAGCGCCGCGGTCGTTTCGGCGAGGGACGCCCGGGCCGCGGAGAGTTCGGTGCGCAGCGAAGTGACCTGGGTGCCGGCGTCACCCGACGCCTTGGCGGCCGCCCCGCTGGCCGCCTTGGCCGCGTCCTCGGCCCGGACTAGCCGGGCCTCGAGCGCGGCCTTCTGCCCGGAAAGCGTGGCGAGCGCCTGCTGGTCCTCGGAGGCCTTTGCGCCGGAGCGCTCCTTCGCGTCCTTTTCGGCCCGCGCCACCTGGGTGCGCGCGGTGCCGAGGTCGGCCTTTGCCTGGGTGAGCTCGGCCGACAGGGCCGTGGCCCTGGAGCCGCTTTCGCCCGCCGCACGGAGTGCAGCCTCGCCGGCCGCGACCTTCGCAGCGAGGGCGTCCGCGGCCTTCTGGGCCTGGTCCAGCTTCGAGCGGGCGGCGGTGAGTTCCGTCCTGGCTGCGTCGAGGGCGGCCGTCCTGGACTCGATCAATTGGGTGGAGACCGCGGCGGCGGTGTGGGCGTCGGTGAGCTCCTTCTGCGCCGTGGCGAGCTGCGAGGCGAGGGTGGCCGCCCGGATCCCCAAGTCTCCCGTGGCCTTGAGCGCGGCCTCGTCGGCCGCGAGCTTCTGGGACAGGTCCTGCCGGGCGGCCTCGCTCTTCGCCAGTTCGGCCTGCAGCGAAGCGGCGCGCGCGGCGGCGTCCTTCTGGAGCTGCCTCAGCTGGGCCTGCGTCGACGCCAGCGTGTTGCGCGCCTGGGTGAGCGAGGCCTCGTCGGCGTCCGCCTGCTTCTTGAGCGACGCCGCGGCCGCCATCGAGTCGTCGAGAATCCTGCGCGTGGAGGCCAGGTCCGCCGCGAGCGCCTGGGCCTTGGATCCCGAGGAACCGGCGGCCTTGAGCGCCTCCTCGTCGGCCGCAATGCTGGCCGAGAGCGTCTCGTTGCGCTTCTGGGTCTGCGCCAGCTTCACGCGGTACTCCTGGAGGTCTCCCTCGGCCTGCGCGAGCGCCGCCGCGTTGGCATCGGACGCCTTGCGCGCCTCGGCGGCCGCGGCCTGGGCATCCTTGAGCTCCCGGTGCGAGGAGGCGAGCGTGCCCTTGAGGGCCTCGGCCTCCTTCAGGGCCTTCTCGCGCGCGGCGCCGGCCTGCCCCAGGGCGTCGGTGGCCCGGGCGAGTTCCGCGGTGCGCTCGCCCAGGCTCCTGGCCGTCGCGGCGCTGGACGCCTGGGAGTCCTCGAGCGCCTTGCGCGCCGCGGCGAGGTCCGAGGAAAGGGAGGCGAGCCGCGCCCCGTCGTCGCTGCCCGAGGATTTGAGCGCCGCCTCGTCGGCAGCCACCTTTGCGGCGAGTGCCTCAGCGGCCCTCTGGGACTGCTCCAGCTTCGAGCGGGTGGCGGTCAGGTCCGCCGTGGCCGCCTCGAGGGAGGCTGCCTTTGCGGCTGCAAGTTGGTTCGCGGATGCAGCGCCGCGCTGGGCGCCCTCAAGCTCCCGGTGTGCCGCGGCCAGTTGCGAGGCCAGGGCGGCGGCCTTCGCCCCGGAATCGTCCGCGGCCTTGAGGGCGGCCTCATCGGCCGCAACCTTGGCCGAGAATGCGTCAGCGGCCTTCCGGGCCTGCTCCCACTTGGAGCGCGTGGAGGAGAGTTCGTTCGTGGCGGCATCGAGCGAGGCCGTCTTGGCCTCGATCAGCTGGGTCGCGACCGCGGCCGCGGAATGGGCGTCGGTCAATTGCTTGCGCGCGGTGGCGAGCTGGGAGGCGAGGGCCGTGGCCCTGGCCTCGGCATCGCCTGAGGCCCGCAGCGTGGCCTCATCCGCCGCGAGGCTCGCGGCGAGCGCCTCATTTTTCCGCTGCGCCTCACCCAACTGGGTCCGTGACGCCGCGAGGTCGCCCTGGGCGGCCTCGAGCGCGGCGGCCTTCGCAATCGCATCCCGGCGCGCCTCGGCGGCGGTGGATTGGGTGTCCTCAAGGGACTTGCGCGCCGTGGCGAGGTCCGCGGCAAGGGCTTGGGCCCGTGCGCCGGAATCGCCCGCGGATCTGAGTGCGGCCTCGTCGGCCGCCACTTTGGTGGACAGCGCCTCGGCGCTCCGGGTGGCCTGTTCCCTCTGTGCGTGCGCGGCGGAGACCTCCGCCGTGGCGGCGTCCAGCGCGGCGGACCTGGACTGCGCAAGCGTGGCGGAGGCTGCGGCGGTCGCGCGCGCCTCGTCGGCCTGCTTGCGGGCCTCGGCCAATGCAAAGGACAGGGCCTCGGCCCTGGCGCCTGAGTCGCCGGCGGCCTTTAGGGCCGTCTCATCGGCCACCACCTTGGCGGACAGCGCGTCAGCCGCCTTCCGGGCCTGGTCCAATTTGGAGCGCGTGGCGGCAAGATCCGAAGTCGCGGCATCGAGGGCTGCGGTCTTGGACTCGATCAACTGGGTGGCCACCGAGGCGGCCGAGTGGGCGTCCGCGAGCTGCTTGCGCGCCGTGGCTAGCTGGGAGGCGAGCGTCTCGAGCTTCGCCCCGGAGTCCCCGCTCGCCTTGAGCGAGGCCTCCGCGGCGGCCACCCGGGCCGCCAGGGCGTCCGCGTTCGCCTTGGACTGGGCCCATTGGGTGCGCGCGTTGCCCAGGTCGGCCGTCGCCTTGTCGAGCGCCGCGCCCCTGTCGTGGGCGGCCTTCTCGGCGGCGGCGGCGGAATCGCTTGCCGCCTTGAGCGCCGACTGGCTGGTGGCCAGCTGGGACGCGAGCGCCTGGGCCCGGGCCCCGAGGTCGCCGGCTCCCTTGAGGGCGGACTCGTCCGCCGCGAGCTTCGCGGAGAGGGCCTCGCTCGTGCGGGCGGCCTGGGTCAGCTGCTCCCGGGCTGCGGTGAGCTCCGCCTGGGACTCCCCAAGCTCGGCCGAAAGGGATTGGGCCTTGGCCGCGGAGGCCCCTGCGGCCTTCAGCGCCGCCTCGGCATCGGCGAGCCGGGCGGCCAATGCGTGGCCTTCCGCGGTGCGCCGCTCCACTTCCTTCTCGAGGCTGGCGGCCCAGTCGGCGTCCTTCTTCTTTTCCTGCGCGGAGGCCGCCTTGGCCGTGTCCAGAGTCTCGTGGGCCGCGGCGAGTTCGGCCGCCCTTGCCGTCGCCAGAGCGCTGGCCTTGTCGGTGTTGGAGAGCGCCTGCGCCAGCTGGGCGCGCGAGGCCTCAAGGTCCGCCCTGGCCTGGTCGCGTTCGGCGATGCGCTTCTGGGCCTGGGCGCCGGAGTCGCCGGCCGCCTTGAGCGCGGCCTCGTCGCGGGCAAGCGCCGCGGAAAGGGTGTCGGCCGCCGCCTTGCGCTGGGCGAGGTCCTGCTCGAGGGCGGCGGCACGGCCTGCGGCTGCGGCGCCGTCCTTCTGCGCCTGGTCGAGCCGGGCCCTTGCCGTCTCCAGGTCCGCCTTGGCATGCTCCAGGTCGGTCGTGAGCGCCTGGGCGCGGGCTCCCGTGTCCCCGGACGCTTTCAGCACCGCCTCGTCCTGCGCCAGCCGGGAGGAGAGTGTTTCGGCATCGCCGGCGCGCTTCGCGACCTCCGCCTGGAGCTCGGCGATGCGGGCGGCCGAGTCCTTGCGGGCCTGCTCGAGAGCGGCATGGGCGTCGCCCAGGGACTTCCGCGCGGCGGCAAGCTCGGCCACCTTGGCGTCGTACTGGGATTCCTGGAGACCCTTGGTGGCCGAGATCTGGGCAATCGCCTGCATGAGCGCCTGCCCGCGCTCGTCGACCTGCACGGCCAGCTGCTGGTTGGCGGCGGCCTGCTGGGCCACCTGGGATTCGAGGTCCTTGATGCGGCTATTGAGCGCGTCCACGTCGGGCGAGGGGGCCGCGGCGGTCTCGGTCGCAGGCGTCGCCGTGCCCTGCGGGCCGGCGGGCGCGGTCCCGGCCGCCGTCGCCGGGGTTGCGGCGGGCTTCGCCGTGATCCCGAGATTGGTGCGCTCGGAGGCCAGCCTGCGCTTGCCCTCCACCAGCTGGTCCGGAGTCATGCCGGCGACGAGCGCAGCGAGACCCTTCGGGGTGCTGCCCTGCTCGGTAGCGAGCGACAGCCACACGTAGGCCTCGGCCACGTCCACGGGCACGCCTTCGCCGTTGGCGTAGGCCAGGCCCAGGTTGTATTCGGCGATCACGTTCCCGTTTTCCGCCTTGTCGCGGAGCGCGGCGAGCTGCGGGGGCAGTGCCTCGGCCGCCGCAAGCGAAGCTCCAAGGCCGAACACAATCAAAGCTAACGCTGGGCGGCTGTGCTGGAGCATGATCAATACCTACTACGGCGCGGATTGCCGACACAACCCTCATCAGGCGTACCCATTAGGAAAAAGACCGCGGCCCCAAAAGGGTCAATCAGCAGCCTTTGGAGAGGGTGGGCTGCGGACGTACCCCCTCCCTCATGCCCGCCGCCCGGGGACTCTCCCGAGGGACGGGGGCGAGTGGGGGATCAGGGTTTGCGGGCGGGAAGCGGCATGATCCAGCCGGGCGGGTTGATGGGGACTACAATGGGTTTTCCCTCCCGGATATAGGGCTCGTAGACGCTCCAGCGCGTATTCACGAGATAGGCGCTTTCACGGTACCGCGGAAGGTTGACGAGGAGGGAGCAGGCGAACAGGGCCGGGGCCACCCGGCCCGCCAGCCCCTTCACCTCCGCGGCGGCCAGCAGCAGCCACATCAGGATCAGCTGCGGGATGTAGAAATACCGGGAGGCGTAGGTGGGGATGAAGAATCGGTCGATGCCGTAGCGCAGCCGGTAGAACGAGCCGCCGAGGAGACCCAGGAAGGCGAGCCCCAGGAGGGCGCGCTCGAGCCGGTGCTTTCCGGGTAGCCAGGCCAGGAGGCCGATGCCCAGGAGGGTCGCGAGTCCGACAAGAGTCCCGATGACCTGGTCGGTGTCGGGGGAGAGCAGGGACCCCACCAGCACCGATCCCCCGACCCGGCGACCCACGGCGGGAAGCAGCAGTTCGTAGGCGATGCGGAATCCGGGCTTGGCGGCCCCGATGGGGGGCTGCGTGATCACGAGGTACTCCTGGATGAGTGCACAGACACCCACGGCTGCAGCCAGCCAGGCGCTCGCCCGGGTGCGGCGCACCCACGCGCGGATCAGGAACAGGGGCAGCAGCACGATCGAGAAGGGACCGGTGAGGCCCATCGCCACCGCCGAGACCAGGTCGTGGATCCATTGCCGGGGGTTCACGGGGTCCCCCGAGATGAGCAGGAGCACCAGGCAGCCCCCGATCAACCACTGCAGGTTCACGACGTTGAGGAGCACTTCGTACGTGTCCGGTACCAGGACGACGGTCAGGGCGGCGGCTCCGCAGAACCGGGGCAGCGGCGATCGCTCGGAGACCGCCCGGGAGGCGACGTAGAGGGTGACCGCGAACGAGCAGAAGAGGTAGGTCCACCGGGCATGGGCCGGATCAATGGAGGCCGCGATCATCCCGATGGCCCTCAGGAGGGTGTGGAGATAGCCCGCGAAAGGGATCGTGAAGGCATGCCAGCCGTATTCGTAGGCGTTTTCGAAGAAGTAGGAATCCTCGGCCCAGAACTGGGGATTGGTGACGGCGCCGGCCCGGCGGAGGCTGAGAGCAACGGCGCACACGATCAGTACCGCCCACGTGGGCGGATGGGCCAGGATCCTGGAAAGGGTTCTGCCGGACTTATTGCCGACGGGCGATGCGAGGGGTTCCTGGGGCATCGTCGTTCAGGCCCTCGGTTCCCGTGCAGTCGCAGCCCTCAACGTGGAGCCGCACATGGAGTCTATATCGGTGAGAGGTCCTGCAGACCCTGACCCGGCATCATTGGTCGGGTGTGGCAAGGCACTGCTGCGCATGCCCTTCTCTTTACCGGGGCTTGTTGCCTTCGCGACCCTAAAGACGGCCGGGCTCGGGAATGTCCTTTCTGCTTGCCGTTGCCATCAGCTGGGCCGTAGTACATCCCGCTCTGTCGGTTTAGGAGTGACCTTTGGCTTTGGCGATCGGTCCACTCATTGAATCGGCAGTCGTTCTCTTAGACGCCCGGGTGGTGGAATTGGTAGACACGCAGGTCTCAGAAGCCTGTGCCTTAACAGCATGCGAGTTCGAGTCTCGCCTCGGGCACCATATGTCAGTGAATGAGTTACAGAAGTGGCTTAGCGAGGTACGGTTTTGAAGCTGCTAGCACTGCTAGCAGAAATCCTCATCCGCCGAGCTCATTTGCCTCTGAATTTCGCGATTCTGAAGTTGTCAAACTAAGGTAAGCGGCAAGCCGGGTACAGGATAGCGGGATCGTTCTGAAGCTGTTACGCTGCCGAGGATGCAGCGGGCAGGAAAGAGCGGCGGCGGCAACTCAGCGGGGAAGCTGAGCGAAACTCTGCGGGGTA
>Ga0302320_10000991_pt1 | contig 68217 bp, 59 predicted proteins | sample Bog_T0_3_FD_202130 | JGI IMG/M metagenome (GOLD analysis project Ga0302320, IMG submission 202130) | Peat permafrost microbial communities from Stordalen Mire near Abisko, Sweden - Bog_T0_3 | ecosystem: Environmental > Terrestrial > Soil > Wetlands > Peat | place: Sweden: Abisko, Stordalen Mire...
ACTGCTGCGATTGGGTCCATGCGAGCATCATACCGCCAGCCTTCTGGACAATGCTGCGTCAGCATGCGAGCATCAACGCATCTGCATGTTGCGCAGGTGACCCGTCCGCGATAGCGGGGTTCACAGAAACGTCTACACGGTGTATGACCAACACGGCAAGCCTAATACTGGCGTCGAAGCCCTTCTCTGCAAGATTGAGGGCGCCTTCACCGAGTCCCGGACCCTTTTGAGGACGTGATAAGATCGCACGAAATGCGCTTATTACTCTTCGCGTCAGCGTTCATCCTGACCTCGTGCGGCGGCGGGCGGGTCGCTGAACTCGAGCGTGAAAACGTCCGGCTTACAGAGCAGCTACAGAAAGCATCTAACTTCGATCGTCAGCAACAATGTGCCGCCGCGTCAAGGGCCGAGTTCGAGGCGCAGCGATGGGTCAGCGATGCATCGTTTACCGACCACTTTAACAAGAAAATGAATAGATGCTTCATCCTCGTTATGGCTTATGAAAACCGAAAGCCGCCAGCGATCGAGCCGGGAATATACACGCACACGATTCTCTCGGACGTGATGGAAAAAACTACCTACGCCAGGTCTGTTCGAAGCTGGAATAAAGGAATCGTTGATTGCAGGCTTACTCTGCCTAACATGCCGGAAAAAACCTGCACGACTGGAAATGAACTTGACGCGTTTGTAAAGCCGTATATGGAGCAGTGAGCCTGTCGCTAACTGTGATGCGCGGACCTCTGATGCTTGTGCAGGTGACCTGTCCGCGAGGCAGTCGGCGGACCAAAGTTTTCACCGCGATAGAAAACCCAGCAGGGTCCGAAGCGGAAGACTTCGTCTACAAAAACATCTACAGCCGCCCCCGGGCCTCTCGCGAAATCGGCTGTATCCTTATGATTCTATGGTCGGGGCGGCGAGATTCGAACTCACGACCCCCTGCGCCCAAGGCAACGTGTATTTCGCCACACTGCCGATTTACATAGCATTTTGTGCGCAGCGGCTTGCCCTGTTACACGCGCGATAAGGGCAATCGAACACGATTCTGAACACAGCTACGCTGCCGCTGCCATGCCAGCGCGCGTACCCGCCATGTCATCCGCTGGTGGATTCCTTCGGGAGGCCGCATGACTGTTCGTATCTCGGTCGTCGGCGGGGTTGCTTATGTCGATCAGGTTCCATCGGGCGTCACGGTCGAAGTCACTGACTATGACGTGGCGCTAAATTCGTTTGAGCGCGACGAGCGCGGCCATCCGTGTTCCCGGTATCGGGTAGCGGCGGTAGCGCCAGCGCTCGAAATGGCGGCGGTGGCCTGATGGGCGCAATCACGAAAATCGAATGGTGTCACCGGACATTCAATCCCTGGTGGGGCTGTACGAAAGTCAGCCCGGCGTGCGATCACTGTTACGCCGAGGCATGGGCGAAACGAACCGGCCATGCGATATGGGGTAAGGATTCCCCGCGCCGCTTCTTCGGCGATAAGCATTGGGCCGAGCCGTTGGCATGGGACAAGATCGCTGCTGCGGCCGGCGAACGCCACCGGGTATTCTGCGCGTCGATGGCCGACGTGATGGAGGACCGCGATGAACTCGACAAGTACCGCATTCGTCTGTGGGAACTGATCGAGGCGACGCCTAATCTCGACTGGCTCCTACTATCCAAACGCCCACAGAATTTCAGGCGCATGTTGCCGCTGCGGTGGGTATCCATGCCGCGCCCGAACGTGTGGCTGATGACGACGTGCGAGTCGAATGAATTTCGGTGGCGTGTCGAGTCTCTGCTCGAAGTTCCTGCAGTTGTCCACGGCGTGAGCTACGAACCCGCGGTCGGTCCTTTGGATCTTACCGAATATCTGAATTTCGGAACATGCGGTGGTGGCCATCGAACCAGAAGCACACGCGTCGATTGGGTAATCGCTGGCGGTGAGAGTGGCGCAGGCGCGCGGCCCACCGACCCGGAATGGTTTCGCGCGATGCGCGACGATTGCGCCCGCGCGAACGTCGCCTTCCTGTTCAAGCAATGGGGCGAGTATCACCCGATCACCAGGACTGACGGCATTCACGAGTCGCCGTTCGGTGGACATCAACTGATTCGCATCGGCAAGAAGAACGCCGGGCGCCTGCTCGATGGAATCGAGCACAATGGATTCCCCGTAGCGCTGGCCACATAAGGGCGCCTCTACATTCCCGCTTCACCCGCTGGCTCCGAAGTGTGCCTGCGGACCACCTGAACGCCGTTTCAGGATAAACCAGCACGTACCGAAGGAGTTAAACGATGCCAGCACAGACAGATATGTTCGAGGTCGATCACACGGGGCGCAAAGCCGCGAAACTCGGCCTCTCCCACGATAGCGAGATCATCATCGAGATTATCGAGGAATCGAAACGCCTTTACGGTGTCCTGAATCGCTACCAGATCGGCGTTGTCGATTGCGAAATGAAGCGGCTGTCGAACGCCGACCGATCCGCTGAGCTCACCCGGCTCTGGCAGGACACGTTCATCAGCTACAGCAATCTCGGAAACCTCCTGACGCGGTACCTGCCGATCGACGAGGCTATCGAGGCTGAGATCCGAACCGAAGTCGCCACCGAGCGCAAAGAAACCGGCGAAGCGAAGAAGCTCGACACCATCGACGACGAGTTCAAAAAGTTCATGGACGGCGAACAGCCACCGCCGGCCGATCCCACCGAGGAGAAATAACATGGCGACAGCCGTCACAACCATCAGAAGGGAGACGGCGAAAGCCGCTCCCGTTTCTCTGACGCCGCATTTCAGTGTCAATCGCAACGATCTGGTTCGCGAACTCAGTCTCGCCATTGGTGCAGTTGAGAAGCGCTCTACGATTCCGATCCTCGGCAACGTGAAACTGGAGGCCAGCGACTTCGGCCACCTGGCTATCACCGCGACCGACCTCGAAATCGGTCTTTCCTGCCGCTGTGATGCGACCGTAAAGAAGCCCGGCTTCGCTACCCTGCCAGCCAAGCGGTTGCTCGACTACGTGCGGCTATTGCCTGAAGGGCCGATCGGCTTCACGTTCGGCGACACGCAATGGGCAACGATTACCGCTGGCCGATCTAAGACGCGCATCCCCGGCATGAGCGTTGAGAGCTTCCCTGATCTGCCGTCGCCGGGCGAGACGACATGCTCGATCCCGGCGAAGACCATCGCACGTCTGATCCAGCAGACCTCCTACGCGATATCGATGGAGGAAAGTCGGTTCACCCTGGGTGGTGCTCTATTCGAGATCCACGCCGGCAATCTTCGCATGGTCGCGACTGATGGTCATCGCCTGACGGTCGCGAACTGTGCCGGCCAGGCCCGCAAAGACGACAAGAACCTGATACCCCGCAAGGCTCTGACTGAGCTCATTCGCTTCACCAGCGCGGCGCCTGCGGATTCGACTGTTGAGTTCTCGACAGACGATAACCACGTCTTCTTTGCGATCGGCGACCGCGTTATGACCTCCCGTCGTCTTTCTGGGAGTTTCCCTGACTACGCCCGTATTCTTCCGGCGTCGTTCCTTGGGACAGCTACCGCAAATCGTTTGGAACTTCGCGCGGCCATCACTCGCGCGCGGGGATTTGCAGACGAACGCTCACACGCGATGAAGGTCGTCATCGCTGAAGGCCAGATCGCTATTTTCGCGAACGCGCTGGAATCAGGCGACAGCGAAGAAACCGTGTCCGCAGAAGTCAACGGCTCGGTGACGATGGGCTTCAATGCTGATTACCTGCTCGATTTCCTCGGCGCAACTGAGGCTGAACGGGTGGTAATTTCGTTCGGCGACGACAAGGCCGCTATCCAACTAACTCCCGCGGGTGACGACGCGCCGTACCTCTGCATTGTGATGCCACTGAGGATCTGATGCGAGGAGCAACCTGCTGTTCTGGCATACGTAAATTTCTTCCGTCGCCTGTTTCCAAAGCTGTTGAAGTTCCGGTCGGTGTACGTCCCGATCGACCTTCCGAAGCCTGGCGACAACGCGCCTGTTCCAGCGACCCTAGCCGATCAGAAGTCCAGCGGTGCGCTTGATCCTTATCTCGTCCTGTACGACCCGCGGCAAGCGATCAATTGGGAGTGCGACAGTTACGGGAATCTGGTATGGATCGTCTTCGCGGTCACCACTGAGCAGCGCGAGTTCGGCAAGGGCCGTAAGATCATCGACCGCTGGTACTACTTCGACCGCACTCAATATGCCGTGTATGAAGCGGCGCGCGTTGAGCCATCGAACGGACAGCAAGTAAGCCTCACCAACCCCGCCGCGGTCGCAATCGACGCCGAGAAGCCGACGACAGCGAAGCTGGTTGACTTCGGGCCTCATGCTTTGGCCGATGCTGGCCGGGTGCCAGTCGAGTGTATCGAAGTTCCCGAGGATATGTGGCTCGGCAATCGCGTCTATGCGCCCCAGCGAGATTCTGGCTCTCAGGTGGAATGATGTGTTCGCGAATTCACTGCGTATCGACGAGGGCGCCGTCGAGGGTAAGGTCTACGAACCGAAGACTGCGGCCAGTGTCGCCCACGTATGGATGCCACCTGAGATCAAAGCCGAGGTCGAATTCTGGCGGCTGGCTTCTGGCGAATCGGTATCATCTGACGTCTTTATATTCCCCAGCGATCATGGCCGGGCGATGAATCTGAGGAATTACCGCAAGCGCGCTTTCCTGCCAGCGTTGGAGGCTGCCGGGCTGAAAGGGATCACGTTTCAGAAGTGCCGCAGGACGTGTGGAACCCTGATGTTGAATGGCAAACATGGAAACCTGAAGGACGTTCAGGGCCATTTGCGCCACGCGCAAGCCAGTACAACGCTGGGTATCTACGTCCAGCAGATTCCGGAATCCGTGCGGGCCGCGGTGGAATCTTTGGACAATACGATATTCGGAGCCGTGGAAGAGAATCAAAACTCGGTAGTGAATTGAACCCAAATGAACACAAACAGCAAACCGGCAAGAACGTTGACCAGCGGTAACGTTATTGCCATCAGCAGGTTAATTGGTCGGGGCGGCGAGATTCGAACTCACGACCCCCTGCGCCCAAGGGAGTCTATGTGCTTCCAAAGGCTCCATTTGTTATACCTGATTTCTAATATTTACAACAACTTGGGGAATCTGCTTTTCGCTCAAAAAGTAACCCAAGTGGACTCAACAGATCGAGTTTTGGCACAGTTCTGACACAGCGAAGAAACCGTTGTCCGACCACCTGCGTGTCAAGCCTGATCCAGGCTTCTTTTGGCCCCATGGTTTCCATTGGGTTCTCTGTATTTTCGAGAGGTTTGGGGAGTCTACAAAATCATCTACAGTCGAATGGATTCGCTGTCCGACGACCTTGGCATACCTGCCTCCATTCCTCAGATGCTGAAAGCCGCCGACGGATCGGACTGGTCCGCGACGTTGAAGTCGACGACTGAAATGGCAACTCCGCCGTAGGTTTGTCCGGTTACATTGATGTCGCCTTGCCACACGTTGGCGAGCGCAATCTTGCAATCGGTGGGAGCCGACGTCGCGACGTCAAACGCCGGACCTGCGTAGAGTATCCAGTATTTTGGGTGGCCGCCCGGAAGACCAAGTGCAGCGTATTCGGTTTCCGCGGCAAGATTCACTTCGTCAAGATTCGTGTGATGGACATAGATGCCGGGATTGAAGGAGGCTGTCTGGACTGCGTTCAGCCAGCCGCGCACGTAGTCCTGCATATCCTGGCGAATGGGCGGATCGTACTTTTCGACGTCCAGGAATATGGTGGATCCGTCCGGGAACCCCTCGCTTTGGGTAGTGGCGGCGGCCTGCTGACCGTCGGTAAATCCCTGATCGCGGCTCAGGTCGGCGTCGCCGCACCCTCCCTGGAAGCGTCCGACGTAGACGACAGCGAACCCGTAGCCGATGGCCGCGATGGCGGCTCGGTTTCCGATCCACGGCACGAACGTCGAAGTGTGGCAGGGTGCGGGAAGATAATATCCAACCCAGACGAACGGGCTGTTGCCCCACCATGCCTCTAGGGCCGGGAGGCCGGGGAAATTACCGGTGTCAAATCCTGGATATGCCATAGTTACCTCGCTGTTTTAATCTCTTCATTTCACCGGCACCCCGTCGAACGGTCTGGCTATTCTGGCCAGAGTGTCCTGCGGTTGCTGGCCGGTTTTCACCGGCGGAAACAACAGATCGGCGGCAGCTTTGATTCCACCCTGGAAGGCCAGTAGGTCGATGGTGGGAACACTGAGAATCTCCATGAGAAAGACGATGCAGTCCGAGCTGTCGATGGCGGTAATGTCATCGGCCTGCACAATGAAACGGCCCGCCGGATCGTGCGTATCCTGAACGAACCAGTTCACAAAAGTCAGTTGCGGGTTTCCGGTAACGTCTTTGATCCTTCTCATCATCAGCGCCCAGAGCTGGAGATGGGAAAGGTCAAACAGGGCGCTGTCGGTCGGACCTGCCTGAAGGGTTACGGGCCCGGCTGCATTCGAGAAGGTCAGTACCGCGGTCGCCGAGGCGGTGGCGGACGGAGCCGCGACGAACGACGTTTGGCAGGTGAGGTCTGAAATATTTACGGGTGTCACAACGCCGCCGCTAATGGAATTCACCTGCTGGCTACCCGGCTGGAACTCGATCAGGAACGAATCGGTGGGATCACTTTGCACCTTTGTTCCGGCAGCGCCGAAATAGCTGCCGTTCACGATGCGCTGGAAGCGTACGCGAGCCTGCAAATGCTCCACGCCCGAAATCGGGAGACCCAGTTTGGACGGGTCAAGAAGGTAGGTCGTGTTGGCGAACAGAGGAGACGAAGTTGCCTGATCGAACGTCGTTCCCATCGGGTCCGCTGGGACGGGGACAGACAGTTTGATCTTCGTATCCGCAAAATTATGAACACTGAGGATCGGATTCGGCCCTATTTCGGGAATCGGGTTGGCCTGGTCAGCCGGCACAGTTAGCGGGACGGCTGGATCGCGGGCCTGATCGAAAACGGCAACGAGTTCTTCGGCCAGCCCCCACTGGTCGAAGCATTGTTCGTTGGCGATGACAACGATTGCCGGGGATTTCGACGGAGCAGCCGGCCGCATCAGCGGAATTGCCATCACGACTTTTGGTTTTGGCACCACCGCCGGGATGAGCGGGGGTACCACACAGCGCCGCCAGAACGTAAATGCCGCTCCTGCTGCGTGGGCGGATGCGGCGCGCACAGGAACGAGCGTTAAGCCGGGTAAGCCTTCGTAGCGGGAATGAACGTCTATTCCCACACGATAGTATTGGGCCGCGGCGTTGGCGGATAAATCGGCTGTATGCAGCGCGCGGCTTGCGACCGCGGTAAAGTTGACCGCGCATTGAGTCACGGCGCAATCGTCGTCGGCCCGCTCGGCGAAGGAGGCGAGTTCCCACATTCGGGAGTTCGGCGGGGTAAGAACCGGGTCGGCGTCGATAACGTCGCCGGACTGGTGCGTCTGCCAGTCCGCAGGATAAGCGCCGAGGGGGCGACCCATCCAGCGCCACGCCTGTTTTCGCACGTCGATATTGTGAATGAGCGCCCAGTTATCCGGTTGCGTGGATTTCAGTGTGACGTTGAGACTACGTTTTGCATCGAGAGCGAGGTTCAGGTTCTTCCACAGGTCAGCCTGGAACTCGGCGTTCGGGGTCGCGGGATCGAAGGCGCCGGCGCTTACAGTCTCTATCACCAGATTAAAGGTGGCGGGATTCACCGCAGGGCCTTCGAAATTGCCGGTTGCTGCGATGGCCGGCGCAACCGTCAGGCTCCAGACTTGGCCCGGCGGGATTGTGATAGTTCCGTCAGGGTTCAGCGTGGCATTCCCCGCCTGAATGGAACATGTGATGGTGACGCCATCGTCCTGAACAGCGGCCATCAGAGTTTTTGCGGTACTCGCATCGACGGAGGAGGCAGAGGGTTTCGGCGCAAAATTGCCGACGGGAGCTGCCAGTGCCAGAGCCGTAGTACCGCCTTCGGAAGGCGGCGGAAAGATCCGCGTCATCGTCAAGTTGAGTCCCGTCACAGCTGGGTCATCGATCGACAGATCCGGCGCGCTATTTGGATCCACGTCCTTTGCGTCCTGCATACTCTTGGGTGGAAATAGTCCCTGAGTCGTTGCGACGGCGATGCGGGTGTTCCGATAGGAAACAGTCTTGGTGGGATCCGGGTTAGCCGCAGGGTCATCCAGTCCGGCCACCCATCGATCCCACGTTTCGTGATCGCAGGCCGGCGGACGCAGCGTAAATGTGAAGGTTGAGAAGTCGGCTGCCGGATTCGGGGTGTTTGGTTTCCACAGCAGCAACAGCGGTGTGGTGTTCGTTGTGACCGCGGGCAGAACGTCGCGGGCGATGGGAACCACCGTTGAGGGGATCGCCGGGAAGAGGCTACCGCCCACGGTCGCGTTGGGCTTCCTCTTCAGACGGGCAGGCCCCACTCCGACGCGGCGCTTATATGTGACCGTTCTGATGTAGCCGGTCAGAGCGGCTGTTGTCCAGCTCGCGGCGAATTGCGCCGGTGTCAGAGGAATGGCGGGAGTACCCGGGGCGGCGAATTGAAAAGGAAGGGCGCCGTTGTTGCCGATCAGGAAGGGCAGGAAATCGTACGTTCGATTAATCTTCAGCGAAGGGATGCGCTTCCAGTCGTCCAGTTTCATCCCGTCTGGCGGAACGTTGGGCGGAATATTAAGCATATTGCCGGTGGTGGTAATCGAGGCCGGCAATGCCGCGCCTGGGCGGTAGCTGAAGAGTCCTGACACATTCTGCGGTGGGTAGGAGCTTTTGTGGAAGTCATCACTCGCAGGATTGCTGTCGGCCGCCGACACGAGGGAGGCCCCGTTGTACGCCAGAACAGGCTGCTTCAGATTGTTGCGCTTCTTCTGTCTTATGGGGACGATGACGTTTGTGGCGCAGAGATCCGTTTCGGCAGGACCAGTGTAGAGATTGGCGATATTCGCGCAGGCCCAGAAGGTCTGGTTTCCGTTGTGGGGCTGCTCGCGAACCAGCAGTCCGACGCCCGCAATCTTTCTGGAAGAGTCTTTAAGAGATCCGGGGGCATCGCCTTCCTGGTCGTGTGTATTGTCGATCTGGATGATTACCGGTTGGGGAGCGCGGGTAGGCTGGTTCGCGGAGTCATGGAACAGCCGGTCTTTGAACTGGCTCGCGTCGGCGCCGAGGAGTGCGGACAGATCTACGGGCCAACCGGTAATCGGGGGATTGCGATCCGCGAAGAGAGCCTCGTTTGTTGGATCGGTGGACGCTACACCGAACCGGGCCCGGAACCAGGCGGGAATCAACGCCTGCAGATTTGCCAGCACCGCGCCGATCTCATTGGTATAGCCGACGACAGGCGTACGGGTAAACGCCTTCCAGATGGCGAGGTCGGATGCATTGCCCCCGAGGTTTGCCTGCAGCATGCGGCTGCGGAGGAGGCGCGAAGTGGAAAGAGCTTCGAGTTCATTGTTGACAGCGGCCTTGATTCCGTCCCAGAATGTCGAGTGTTGAGAATCAGGTCCCTTCAGGACGTCGTCCCACTGCCGGAATAAGAGCACAGCAAGAGTATCGGTTCCGGCGAGGGCGGACTGAAGAGTGTCAGCCGCATCGATTAACGCGATCTCGGTGCCCGGCACTTTGCCGATATCTATCCCCACAAGGCCTGGCGTCAGGAGGGAGTTCCAATAGACCGTCCACTTGCCACCCGGGGGCGTTGCGTTCGTCAGAGCGCTTTCCATCGTGTTGATGGCAGCCGCGTAGTCGCTATCGGTTGTAGTACTGGCTGCCGCGCGCACGTCAGGGCGGCCAAGGACGTAACGGAAAGTATTCAGGCCATCGGGCGCATAACGGAGACCGTCGTCGGCGTTATCGCGAAGCGCGGCCACAAGTCCGGCCCATCCTTTGCCGAGATCCGCTCCATCCAGCAAAGTCGGTTTCGGCGGCGTGAGCGAAGCGTTCGCCTGATCCTGCCTGAGGACCACGAGGACTCTCTGAACCAGATCGAACGCCTCCGCGGCTTTGCTTTCGAGCGTGAAACGCCAGTCATCGGAGGCGTTGGATTCGGGGTTGGGAGAAGCCGGCGTCGAATTCTTTCCATCTTCGGTGGCGATCCACCAGGTGTTGAAGTTGAAGAAGCTCCCGGGTTTTTTTACATCGGTATCGGCCGGAAGCGCCTGGACAACATACTCGGGCTGAAACGCGGCCATCCCCGCGCCGTAACTCCACGTGTAAGCGCTGAGTCCGGCGCCAGGAGGCGCCGGCAGTCCCTGAAGGGCGTAGCTGACGTTGTTCGCTATGAACTCCGGAGCGATGAACAGCCGTTTCCCGTTGAGGACCGCTCCGCCCGCAATAGTTACATGGAACGATAGGTTCAGATTGGCGGGTACGGGAGCAGGCCAGGTGGAAGCGTGGGCGAGGACTCGCGACCAGTTTTCGTCGGGACCCGGGATGCCGGCGACGCCCGGTTGGTCGGCCCAACGAAAATACAGCGGATCGGGATTTGCGAAACGGACTTCCAGTGCCCCGGAGACCGAGGGGAGAGCTGCCGGCGCCGTCACAGCGAAAGCTACAGGGACCGCTCCGTCAGTCCCGTTGGTAGCGAGGACCTTCAGCCCTACGTTCCGCCACTTCCAGGGCTGGAAAATCTCCACGGACGCGGGAACACCGCCCACGGAGTCATTGGTGAGAGAGACCGAAAGATTCAGGCTGAAATGACGGGTTCCGTTCGTCTCTCCTAGCGAATGCGGAATGATTTCATCCAGTGTGCAAATGATTGCGATTGTGTCCGGCATGATGTTCCTCAGGTCAGGAAATTGACTCGGTTAGCCGCGGCCTGCGCGTACGGCAAGGCTGTATCGGCGGGGCCAGGGGGCGGGGGCGGCGGACCGGCGAGTTCCGCGGCGGCAGCCGGCTGAACCGCTCGCGGAGCCGATGCCGGAGCACTGCCGAACGTATATTGCACGCCGGCGCTCACGTTCAATGTGAAGCACCAGCAGATCTTGATACTCATGCTGATCTGCCCGCGTCCGGTGAGTCCGCCGCCGTTGGTGTATTCGGCTTCGAGAAGCAGCATGATATCGACGTCGATAATCCCGAGCAGCGATACTCTGCCTTCGATCATCAGCAAAATGCCTACCGTGAGTCCGCTGCCCGTGCTTCCGGAATGGAACTCGGTCGTAATGCCGAAGTAAATATATACGCCGCCGCTGATGGGTCCGAGCGAAATGGAAAGGCCGGCAGAAGCCAGGATTCCGATCGAAACGTCGGCTGTCAGCTGTCCCGTTTGCGTGTGATACGTGAGGCTGGCTTCGAACCAGCCTGCTCCGCCAAGAATGAAAATGGTCAGCGTGAACGGCGCTGTCTCACGGCCCAGATTGGCGCCGACTGTGATGTCAAGACCGTCGCCAATCTGTAATCCGAACATTGCGCCCAAGCACAGATTCGTGATTCCGAAGGCGCCGGCCGAGATGTCGGGGAAAGGGAGATCCAGCGTGCATTGCACGCCGGTGGGCAACAGATTGATGCTGAATCCATCGCCGTCCAGGCCCACGCTCTGCAGGAAGTCCGCGAGAAACGCAAGCGCTCCGTTCAGTTGCACCCGATCCGGCGAGATATCAAAGTGCAGATGGCCCGCCGCGTCGAAACTGAGCGCGGTTGAAACGAAAGTTACTATGTTGAGTCCGCCGATTTCGACGTACCAGTCTCCGGTGATGGCGCCCTGAGACGTGCGGCTCGCCGCCTCACCCGGTCCGCCTTCCACATGGACGAGCGCATCGAAGTTGCACGAATCGATACTCACCGTGGCCGGTCCGATGGAAAAGAGCGTGGCTTCCTGGGCAAGCGTGAAGTTCAGTGTGATGTCGAGAGATGCGCGCAGGGTCTGCGGATCCAGCTTGTGGGAGACGTGGATGTTGTCGCTGGCCGATGCGGGGATCCCGACCCCGCTGAAGAGCGTTTCCAGATTCAGGCCCGCAATGTTTGGCAGCAGATCGGAAATGTTGAGATTCGAAAGGTCGGGAACCAGCCGGTCGAGCAGGGCGGTGGTGGGCAGATTGAGCCCAAGCTGGCTAAGACCGTTGATGGCGGTGGATGCTTCGGTTGCGGCAGCGGCGAGCCCTTTGCTGACGGCGACCGCCTGAGAGCCATCGAAGAAATAGCCCAGCGCGGGCAGGTTGAAGCCGAGGTTCGGGACGAGGGGCGGCGCGCCGAAGGCACGGATCACAGCGACCGCCGAATCCGTCGCCGTTGCGAGGCCGTCTGGCGGAAGAAGACCACGGCATTGCTGGACCAAGTCGTCGACAGGCGCCGCGAATTGGGTCCTGAGATCTTCCAGGGCGCCGATCGCGGCATCGAGACCTGTGCCGGGCAGAAGATCGTTAAGCGTGGCCGCCAGTGTGTTCGTCAGCAAATCCGCAAGTTTGGCGGCGGACTGCTGCAGTGAACCCATGACCAGTGTGCAGAGACCTCGTACCTGCTGCACAATCGCAGCCTGCACGGAGGAAATATGCGACGCGATGTCAGGGAAGTGGATCTGGGCGATCGAGGAGGAAACGGCCTTTTGATAGAGATCCGCGGTTGCGGTGTCGGCGACGTTGATGATGGCTGCGCGCAACTGGCTCCGAAGGGCAGCGAGGCTCGCGTAGAAAGCGTTCGGATTTCCCACCGCCCCGAGGGCCGCGTTCAAGCCACCCAGTGCGGTTGTGACCGCCGCCGGCGGCAGAATCGCCCTCACGCTGTCTATCGCGCTATCGACGTCCGCGGCGGCACCATTGACTAACTCATTCGTCAGAGAGGCGAAACCGGCCGTGATCGACACTGAAAAGGCATCTACCGCAGTCCTCACGGCCTCAACCTGAATGGATACTGACAGGCTTACGGAGACGAACAGGAAGCTTAGCGCATCGAGCAACTGCTTTATATCGCCGAGGGCGACGTTTATGTCGCTCTGGCAACGCTGGACAATTGCCGTGCAGCGCGCCCGATACTGATCGAGGGCGAGTTTGGCGTCGGTGACGTCGCCCTTGAGGGTGAGAAGGTCGGCTGCGACAGAATTGGAGAAATTGGTAGCGGAAGTGGAAAGGCCCGCGACCAGACTCAGATCGGTAATCAGCGGCGACACCGCCGATTGCAGTTTGGTGTAAAACGTGTCGACCTGGGTCAACAGGGTCTGTTTCAGAACCTCCGGATACTTCGGTTGTGGATTGACAAAATTCTGAAATGCCGCGTTGAGCGCCGCGTTGGCGCCATTCCATTCGGCGGACACAGTGTTCGCAGCCTGGCCGATCAGACTCCCGGCCGCGGCCGCCAGATTGTCGCAGCCGAGCTTCTGGACCGCGCCGATATCCGCGCTATAGCTATTGACGATGTCTCCCAGATTTGACAATCCCGTCGTCAGGGCCTGTTTGGCGGTCTGGCCGGCGGCGACGCCTTTCTGTGCGGCCACCACTAGTTCATCAAGAATATTCTGAACGTGGTCCGGCACCCGCGAGGACGCAGCTTGTCCGTCACCGGCGGGTATGTTCCGCGGCTGCGGTTGGCCGCGCATGAACATGACGTTGGTGAGCCGGGAAGACATCGCGTTCTTTGTCCGCTGCGCCACCACGTTGACTTCGGGCGCGTCGCCATCCACGGTGTAAGTAAACTGCCCGAAGCCCGGCTCCCGCGTATGGTCCCTGATTGGATTTGTCGGGTCGGTCGTGTCAATACTGCGTGAGCGTATGTTGTTGCAGAAGTCGACGAATTCCACCATGGGCCAGTCGTCTGTATTCTGAGAAGTTTGATTCGTATCGGTATAGAAGCACAGCTTCTCCGGATCCTGCATTTCGCAATTTCGGGATGCCGTGCCTTTGGCCGGATCTATGGCCAGCTCGAGCAGCACCTGAGGTCTGGGGTACACGTCGGCGGGCGTTGCGCCGCCTTTCCAGAGTGGTGTCATCCGACCTTTCCCCAGCTCGGACCCCCACGCGGAATCGTCGACGTTGATCCTGATGCTCTTGAATTCTGCGCCAAGCAGTGGGCCCGTCGCCGGATTTGGATCTCCGATCTCGGGGTATGACCGCTGTTTCTGCGTGAGCTCGACGTATTGGACCGTCTTACGCAGAATGGGGCGGCCTTCAAGCAGTGGCTGCTCGTGATAGAACTGCCGCGATGGGCGCACACTTCTCTGGTAAATGGTGACGAGCTTCGCGTGGTGCCTCAGGTTTCCGATATAGCCGCGCAATATGACAGTTAACGATTCGAGAGCTCCGAGGGACGTTTCCGATTCGATAATGATATTGCCATTGCTGAAGATTCCGCGCTGTTTGCCTGAACCGCCGAGCGCTGTAAATCTGGGGTTGGAAAGAACCGCGGCTATGGAATCGGGATTACTCCACAGCGATTCATAGATATTTGCAGAGTCGAAGGGCCACCCTACACCGCCGGGGAGTCCGCCGTCAGCCGGTTCCTGAGGGGCATTCGAGTTCGCCTTCTGCGTTCCCGCCGGGTATTTGAGTTGCGCCGTGTTACGCAGCCTGTACGACACGCCGTTTGTGAGCGTGAGCTCGTGATCGGTTTCCTCCGCCCACAGTTCCAGCACGCCGAGGCGGGAAAGCAGTTGGGCATGTAGCTGCGCCCAATCCAGGTTCAGCTTTGAAAATTGCGTTTTCTGGTCGTTCGAATAATCGCCATTCGGGGACGTCAGGGTGAGCTGACCCGTCGTGGTATCCAGCAAGGGGCCCGTGAACGCGCCCAAACGGGAGAACATCTCGCTCATCCGGAGGCCCTGCGCCGTTACATTGCAGGTCATCCCGTAGAGCATTTCGAAGCTGAGATTCTGAAGCGCTGCCCCGGGAGCGCGTTGCCCTGGATAGCCGAGGACGCGCCGCAGATTCCAGCCTGGTTCCGCGTAACGCTGTAGCTGGGTATCAGACTGCAGACCGACAATGGATGTCGGCGTCAGCCGAAACCGCATCGGACGATTGAAATTCGCAGCAGGATCGACCGGATCAGTGAGGGTCTTGACCATCTCTTCGCCGACACCCTGCGGAGGTAGGAGCATCTGGAATTTCCCGGCGCCGGCGGCAATACGCCAGCCTGGACCTTCAGGGAATGTGTTCGACCACTGAGCAACCTCATTCGTGACCGACGAGGCGGCCGATGCAAGTCCGGGTAACTGAATCCGAGCCACCGAAAATGGCTGCTGATCGATCACCAGCAGGTCGCACGAAGTGTTGCCCGGGGATTTTACCGTCAACGAGAGCGTCAGGCTTTGGTTGAAACCCGCGACGGACTTCTCCGCCCAAAGGAGATCGAACTGCTGCGCCGACGAGGATGCCAGGGGGATCACCAGCGCCTCCTGACGCCGGAAGGCCGCGAGGAACTCTGCCGGATCGGCCAGCCCGACTGTCGCGGCGACTGCCTGGGCGGCCACGGCGGCTACCGGGTCTGCGGGATCGTCCTGCCCGCCGGGCTGCGCATCGCTGAGCAGGATATCTCCGCTGAGCTGCCTGATGCGGGGAATACAGAAGTCGCTCAGGCTAATAGAATCGAAACCCACCGCACATACCTGAAAGACGGGAGGTGCGGACGGAATCAGGTCCAGGGAACCGACTCGGATGGGGCCCGGCGTGGCGGCTTCCGCAACCGGCAGCGCGCTGAATTCCATGTACGGCCGCGGATACAAAAGACCCTGAAGACGGTTGAACTCGGTGTTGGTATCGGAGCCCGAACCGACGAGCGTGGCGTCAACGTGAATTCCATTGCCGTCCCAGGCACGAAAGGCGTCGCAACTCATTCGGACGCTAGTGTCTCCAGGACCGGCGAGCATAAGCCAGCCTGGTCCGGATGGGACTTTGACCGCGGGTGTCGCCGCCGCGGGTAATCGGAGCAGCCAGTTTCCGTCCGCGGCGGTGGGCGGGTCGACGGAGTTGGTCGCGAGGAATCTTGGGAGCAGAGAAACCGGTTCGCCGCTTTCGACGGATTCGAGCGCGCCGACATATCGCTCGAAGACGTAGTGCTGCCAGAAATCCGCAATGGTGCCGCGGTTGAAGTCGCCAATCTGGAGTACCCAAGCGGTGGCAGGTCCGGAGCCGTCAACGAATTCCCGATTGAGGGGACTCTGAACGGCTCGGAGCGATGAGGTGGCGAAGTTCGGATTGGATGGGTGGTTAACCAGGATCGAAAACGGCGGCGGGAGACGGCGAATGCCCGTTGCGTCAATTACGGCGGGAATATCGCGTTCCATGGTAAGAATCGGAAGCCTGTTTCCCCCGGGCCGGCCTGCATCCAGAGCGCGAATGTGGTGGTAAAGGCGATTGCCTAAGGTAAAGTTTTCCCAACCCACGGATGCATTAGGAAGGGTAGGCTGGTCCACAGCGTTACTAACACCGTTGGGATCCATCAAAACACGGAAGGTGTTGCTGTACGACGAGGGAGTTCCCGCGACACTTCCGGGGAGCACGGTTTGGCCGTCCAGAGTGAGGGGTGCCTCGAAGAACAGGTGGCCGTTCGGATCAGCCCGCAGTTGGCCCGCCAGCCCTGGTTTTTGCGCCCCCGTGTTTGGCGTACCAAGAACGTATGTGAAGTTAAGATTCTTGAACTCGACGATCGAATCATCGAGGTGGATAGTACTCTGCGCAGGATCGCAGGGGACGATGGCGATGAATTGAGGGGCAGTCCCGTCTGTGGGCAGGCTGAAGAAATCCACACGAAATACTCCACTCACGTCTCCCGGGAGCGGAGTGTTGCACGCGAACCCGCCGGCGATGGCGGAAACGATGATGGGGTCGCCGCCCGTGCGGTAAATAGTCAAAAATGTCTGCGGCAAGAAACCTTCCTTTCAGCACTTCGCGCCCGATCCGTCCGGACAAACCTAACCAATAGCTATAAGCGAAAATATCTGTCGATTGAAGGGCAGAAAATATAAAAGCTCGCCTAAGGAGCGGGAGGTGAGATAAGGCCACGTTCAGAATAACTCACAATTCATTTACTGTGCTAAGGTATTGTAGTTAGAAGTTTTGAAAACCGCCAGCTTTTGCAGAACTTTTTCTGTTTGAAATCTTTCCGTGGAAATCCGCAGAGGAAAGTGAAGTAAGAAGTGAAGAAGAGCGGGAGTCTGGCGTCCCGGTAGTTGTCCCTGAATTTGCTGGCCATTTTCGGCTTGATAACACTTGTTTTTCGGTTATACTGTCCTCTACCGGGATACGATATGAAGCCATTCCAGTTTTCTTCCGAACGAAAGTATCCGCTGCGGACCGCCGTCATGGCAATGCTGTTGATGCTGGGATTTGTCAGTCTCGCGGCTGCCACCTTAGGTGTGGCTCCAGCACCGATCTCTTCCAAGAATTTGACGGTTGGACTCACCGACGAACTCACGGTGCAGGTCCCGCTCGCCTAGCGCCTAGCAGTCCGTGGTGCAATGCAGCTTTTCTCCTGGCGTGAGAGGCGGAATTGTTTTACCCTGGATACATGTCCCTGGGCAAGCGAGGACCGAACGAGAAGCAGGAGCCGATCTGGATCGAGGCGGCTCGGTTGGCGACTCCCGTCGGCCACCCTTTTTATGAGCGTCTGAACCGCCTGCTGCGCGAACGCGGATTTGATGCATTCGCCGAATCGGCGTGCGAGTCGTTTTACGCAAAGGTGGGGCGTCCAGGCCTGGCTCCCGGCGTTTACTTCCGGGCGCTGCTGGTCGGGTATTTCGAAGGCATCGATTCCGAACGCGGGATTGCCTGGAGGACTGCCGATTCGCTGGCGTTGCGTTCGTTTCTCGGTTTTGAACTGAACCAGTCCACGCCGGATCATTCGACGATTTCACGAACGCGCCGTCTCATCGATGTGGAGACGCACCGGAAAGTGTTTCTTTGGGTGCTGGGCATGCTGGCCGAAGAAGGCCTGCTGAAAGGAAACACTGTCGCTATCGATGGGACCACGCTGGAGGCTAATGCCGCGCTGCGTTCGATCGTACGCCGGGATACCGGTGAAAGTTACGACGATTTCCTGAAAGGCCTGGCCAAAGAATCCGGTATCGAGACTCCGACCCGAGAGCAGTTGGCAAGGCTGGACCGCAAGCGGAAGAAGAAAGGCAACAACGACGACTGGAGAAACCCGCACGATCCGGATGCGCAGATCACGAAGATGAAAGATGGCCGCACCCATTTGGCCCACAAAGCTGAACATGCAGTGGATCTGGACACTGGCGCGGTGCTGGCGGTGACGTTGCAGGCAGCGGCAGCAGGCGACACCAGGACGCTGCATGAAACGCTGACGCAGTGCGGCGAGCACATCCGCGAAGTGGCCGCCGACAACGAGAAAATGCCGACGGAACAACTAAACCCGGAAGGTCCTGCCGAACTTGTACTCGACAAGGGTTATCACAGCAACGACGTGCTCGTCGTTCTGAAAGAAGTGGACGTCCGGAGCTATTGCTCAGAGCCGGACCGCGGGCGTCGCAACTGGATGGGCAAGACGGAAGAGAAAGCGGCGGTTTACCAGAACCGGCGGCGAATCAGGGGCGAGCGTGGGAAGCGACTGCTGCGAAAGCGTGGAGAACTGGTGGAACGCTCTTTCGCTCACATGTACGAAACCGGGGGCATGCGAAGAACTCACCTTCGCTTTCACGACAACATCATCAAGCGCTTGCTCATCCACGCCGGTGCGTTCAATCTGAGCCTGATCATGAGGAAAATATCGGGGCGAGGAACACCTCGCGGGTTCCAGGGCAGACCGAATGACGTTCCGATTTTTATTCAGATGCTGTCTGGATTCATTGTTAGCGCGGTGCGATGGCAAAGTCACCAATCAATGACTCAAACAGTAACGTCAAGGGAGAACGTAACGCCTTTTCGATTACCCAACGTTTGCCCGAATTTCGGCGCTCCGTTTTTGGAAATCAATTCCGCCTCGGCCTGCTAGGTGGCCAGCAGAACCCACGCACAAACACACATCAAAGGCCCGGGCACCGCAGCCGATAAGATCGATATGAGCCAACGGCCGCTATCTTGGCGGGAGCGCGCAACCCTTGTGGCTGACGATATCAGTCTGGGCTGCGAGTTACTCGGCCTCGCCTACGCTGAGCGCGAACTGGGGGACATGAGCGCTTCCTGCGCAGCCTCGAAGATTCGGATACAGCCTGCGATGCAGCGCGCCGGCATCTCCGCGAACTAAGTTGTCTCATGCAGTCCCATCGCGAGATTCTGGAAAGGTCTATTTCCAGATTGCACTCTGCCATCTCCGAATTTCGCGATATGGTGCGTGTGCCGGCCAGTGACGTTATACCCGCACGCCAGCCTGCGTTGAAGCGCGTCGTCCGCGGCGAGTGAAACCTACCCTTGGGCCACCAACGTGGCCTTAGGGGCACGTAACCCTGCCTGGTTCCAGTACTCTTGCCGTTTCTTCCGGACCAAATTGCGCTGTATCCTCGGTTGGTGAGTTGCCCGGAACGCGACCGATTGCTGCGACACTGTGCCGACACGGCTACCACGTTTGCCGAAGTATCGATCAAATTGCAAGGACTATTGGAGACCCCGATCACAGACGAATACTGGAATGCCGTAAGGCCCATGAAGCGGCGCGAATCGAAGCTCGTCTTGCCTGCATTGAGCTGGAACAGCATGAGAACCGTTGCCCGCTGTGTTCGGGCCGCAATGGCGGAGACAATCGAACGCCCAGATCGTGACCGTCTTTTCCCCGGGATTCTCCTTTGACTCCGGTATGCCTTGAAAGCGAGATGGAACCAATGGTAGGCCAGTTTAGTGATGATCGTGGACGCGCACGCTGTCCGTATTTCCGTGAGTGCCATCAGGAAACCTTGGCGATCTGACAACACCCCCGTACCCTTTTTTGCAGAAACGCAAAGTTCGAACGACTTCGAAATTTTATTTCAAATCACACTGGCGGACGCGTGACCGGTGGACGGTCAGCGGTGACGTCAAAACCTCCCCGTGCGCCGCCTTGCCGCTGGCTGCTTTCGCTGCGTGTCTGTTCGCGCTTCTTCCGTTCCGTGCTGCCGCGGGTGAGCGTCGCGACCAACTCACTCATCCGGCTTATCAGAAGCCGGAACTTCTGGCGACCGGTCCCAACCAGCTCTGGAGCTGGGACATCACGAAGCTGCTGGGCCCGGCGAAATGGACGTACTTCTACCTCTACGTGATCCTGGATGTCTTCAGTCGTTATGTCGTGGGGTGGATGGTCGCCAACGGTGAGAGTGCGGAACTGGCCAAACGGCTGATTGCCGATACCTGCGCGAAACAGAAGATTGAACCCGGGAAGTTAAACATTCACGCGGATCGGGGTTCGTCGATGACGTCGAAGCCCGTTGCGTTTCTGATGGCGGATCTGGGAATAACGAAAACTCACAGCCGGCCGCATGTGTCGGACGATAACCCGTATTCGGAGAGCCATTTCCGGACCCTGAAATACAGGCCGGGGCTTCCGGAACGTTTCGGTTCGTTACAGGATGCCCGTGTCTTCTGCCAGGAGTTTTTCGTCTGGTACAACGAAGAGCATCGGCATTCCGGGCTGGGGCTGCTTTCCCCCGCCGTGGTTCACCACGGTCTCGCGCCGGCCGCCATCGAGCAGCGCCGCGCAGTTTTGGATGCCGCCTACGCATCTCACCCGGAGCGCTTCGTTCGGAAGCCGCCGCAACCATTACCAGCGCCAACCGAGGTCTGGATCAATAAGCCATTGCAAACTCCAGAGAATAAAACTCAGTAAATTATGCTTCCTGGTGTCTCAAACGTGTTGACACGCGCCGATAGGATCTTAGATTTTCAGACGATATAAATGAATATAACTCCTATGCCATTAAACATTAGAACCAAACTTATTCGTACATTCCTGTTCGGCATTGCATCTCTTATCTTTGCTGCCGGAATTCAGTCCGCTAATGCCGCAACACTACCATTGCCAATACAAACATTCGTTAGTGGGGGAACAACAATTCATGTTGAAGTCGCCTTCGCCAGCGGAACCGGTCAGCACCCCACTGTCTGCTCCTCTACGGGGAGAACGGTGAAGTGGGTCTGTTCCCCTGGAATTTTCCCTCAATCGCTGTCTGGTTTGCTTCTGAGGGATACAACTGGGGTGGCCCCCTGGGCTGAGACAAACAGTTAAGACACTATACGCCGTTCGATGAAAAACCATCGACCGGCAAGACGACTTTAGCGCAAAATGATCTATGGTTGGTGAAGCGGAAGCGGACCCTGCTGGAGAGCAATCCGACGAGGAATAGCCAGCCGGAAACTCATCGCAGCCGATGAGGCCGGGGGGGGCGCTGATGCCGCCCCCGGACCAATCGAACATATCGGAGCGAAAGATTTCCCGATGCCTGAAAAAACTCATTAAGAAAGCTGCCGCGCAGCGGCCTCCTTTTGTTTTCCCACGAGACCGGCTTCGAACTCCGCCGGCGGCACGTAGCCGAGTGCGGAATGCAGACGTTTCTGGTTGTAGACCTTTTCAAGAAACTCGCGGATCTCAGCCCGCGCTTCCGTCAGATCCCGATATTCGTTGCGGTGAACTTCTTCATGCTTCAGCGTCTTCATGAAGGATTCGCAGGCGGCGTTGTCCCACGGATTGCCCTTACGCGACATGCTGATGACGATGCCGTTTTCCCTGAGCAGATTTGTGTAGTCGAGGCTGGCATATTGCGAACCACGGTCGGAATGATGAACCAGTCCCGGCTCCACCACCCGTCGTGACAGCGCCATTTGCAGCGCCCTCAAAGTGAGGCTGTCTTCCATGGTTCTGTCCAGCGCCCAGCCGATCACCCGGCGCGAGAAAGCGTCCAGAATCACGGCCAGATATACGAACTCATCCCGCAGCCGAATGTAGGTGATATCCGCTCGCCAGAGCTGATCCATACCGGTCAGCACCATCTCTCTTGCCAGGTTCGGATAGACTTTCCGGCCATGGTTGGAATCGGTCGTTGCCACGAACTTCCGCTTCCGGAGACAGAGCAGATTATCTTCGCGCATGATCCGGTGAACGCGCTTATGGTTTACCGTCCAGTCCCGTCGGCGCAACTCTTCGGTCATCCGTCGGCGTCCGTACGTGGGCCAGTCCAGTGCGATGCGCTGAATGACATCCCGCAGATCCATGTCCGGGTCGGTCCCGGCTTCCGCGTTCTCGTCGAAGCGATAGTAGCTGGCCCGGCTCACCCCGGCCAGCTTTACCATCCGCTCCACCGCCAGCCCGCGGTTGGCTTTCACTTCTTCCCCGATTTTCCGGAAGACCGCGGACTGCCAGTCAGTGCCTGCAGCATCCGCTGTTCCTCGATGCGCTGCAAGCACCCTTTCAAAAAATCGATCTCCAGAACCTGCTGGCCGACCTTCCGTTCAAGATCCGCCACACGGCCGTCCGCCCAGCGCGACTTTCCGTTGCCTGGAAAGGCGTTACCAGGCCCCTGACGGAATTCCTTTCGCCACCGGTGCAACACGTTCGGGCTCACTTCCAGCCCGCGTGCCACCTCCGCCATCGATACCCCTTGTTCCAGCCGCCTGACGGCGGCCAGCTTAAACTCCTGCGTGAACTGCCTGCGTATTGCTCCCATGACTCAATTCTCCATTCGATGAAAAATGAGTCTTAATCATTTGTCTCAAAACAGGGGGCCAGTCCAAACTGTTTCGTCGTGCACTATCTGGATAAATCGTTTCCCCTGCCCAGCCCTGGTATCTTCACTCAATACCTGCAGGTAGTCGACGACGCGACGACGTGGGCGCAGAGCCGGCCTGGCGTTGATCCCGCCAAGCTTGCCATTCTGGGAGACTCTCTTGGCGCCGGGATCGGCGTCTCAGAATCGAGCAGAGATCAGAGGATCAAAGCGCTCGCGGTGTGGTCAGGCGCCGAAGCAATATGATACGAAGCGACCCAACGTAACACCATCACCCATATGCCTCCCACGATTGCTATTCATGGCGCCAACGATACCATTAGTTCTTTGGCGAGTGTCTACGCGTTACAACGCGTTACAAACTCTGATACAAGGGTTGGGGACTCCATTTACGCTCGACGTCTATCCCGACGAGGGGCACGCATTCAATGCGCCGGACCAACAAACGTCTCTGCAACAGACACTCGCGTTTTTCCGGCTCTACATGTGAGACCCGGTCTTTACATGGTTAGCCTGGCGTCACCGAACCGGTACATGAGGTCAGCGTTAATGTGCAATGAACGAAGCCGCTCTCAAGCCTGAGCGCGATTTTGCGTATCAATCCTGGCCAGAGCCGCCGTTGGTAACGCGAATCACGCAGCCGCACCGGCGGTCAACCAGTTGACGGAAGGCAAACCCAACAGACTTCGGGGTCAACGTACACCTCAATAAAAAAAGCGGCATCACATGAATAATGCTGTCCTGACGGACGCTTCGCGCGCGTCGCTTCAAGAATTCGGTCCTGCAGCAGTCTGCCTTCGGATTCGACAAACCTCTTGCGCGTGAGGTACTTTAATCTTTCCCGATCAACCGTCGAAATAACTCGTCGTCCTGAATGTCAGGAAATACAAAAGAATTTGGGATCCCGGATGAAGACCCCTGCTTGCAGACGAGGCAGCGACATCCCGCCAGTTCAAAACGATCCACTATCCTGTCGGAACTGCACGTGACGCAATGGGCGACCGGCGTTTTTGAATCGACCATGGTTTGCGCGCCGCACTCCAGACACAGACGCGGGGAATCGTTGCCGACACAGCGCTCGAATTTCGGATCGGGGTGGTATGCGTACTTCTTCTTTCCGCGCCGGTCAAAGTAATACGGATTGCCGTCGTCCCACGCTTCGACAGCGTTACTGCAGTGGCCACATGCGAACCGAATACATTGCGCCATATCTTTAAGTTCCTTTTCCGAACTTCTTTTCAACCACGGTCCGACTCGTATTGCGCTTCGACAGCCGTTCCCAGACGCAGCTCCTTTTTCACACTGTCCCAGAGTTTCAGTTGTTCCGGCCACGACCACCTGGCCGCAATCGACCGGACAGCGTTCTCGGTCAATGGATATCTGGCGCTGCACGCGGGCAGCCACAGAATCTCCTCCTGGATTGCGGGAGCAAGCCAGATCAGCTTCATCACCTGGCTCAGCCTTTCGGTTGTGACGCCGGTGCGGTTCGCCAGTTCCTCATAGTTCCGTGCGCTCCCGGTCGCGATCATATCCTGAAACGACAGCGCCAGCGCGAGAACCTGCGTCACCCGCGGAAGGCGTCCGGGCTCCTCAGAGACCGCCTTGCGTCTCGACCCCTGGTGCAGTGAGAACTCGATTTCAGTACCCTGATTAGATTTCAACTATCTCTCCTTCGATTCGATGCGTGACTTCGTCCGTCAGTGTTTCCCGTGACGCAGCATTATCGAATTGGATGATCACTTTCCCGGTTCGGCCGTCGTAGCGGACTTGTCTGACCAGCGTGCGAATGAATACGCGTAATTGCTCTTCGGTCAGCTCGCGCCATGAGCTCGCGGCGCGATCCAGCGCCACACGCACTTCGTTTGAAGGGTGGGAGACGTCATCGGCCATCGCGGCGAGTTGCCCGATGACCGCCTGTTCCAGTGCGGGTGCGGAGACCGACCGCGTCTCACACTTCTGCCACCCCTCCCGATGGGCTTTGCCGCAGACATAGTACCGGTAAAGCGGCTTGCCCTTTTTCTGAGCATAGGTATGGGTCATCGGCACGTCGCAGGAAGCGCAGTGGGCGATGCCCTTAAGAAGCGCTCCGCACGGGTCCGAAATGTGGTGTATGCCCCGGCGGTCGTCGCGGGTCAATCGTTTCTGCACCTGGTTCCAGATCGGATCGCTGACGATGCGCTCGTGCTCGCCCGGATAGATCTCGCCATGGTGCCGGAGCACACCTGTATAGATCGGGTTCGTCAGAAGGTTGTGGAGGGTGGCCTTGTTGAATGGGCTGTTTCCAGCTTCCCGCCCCGTCTTTGTGGTGAAAGCTTTCAACCGCCAGCCGCGCCGCTCAAGTTCCTGGAGCATCAGGATGGGTGAGCCGAGCTCAAGATACAGTCGGTAGATCTCACAAACCTGGGCTGCCTCCGGCCGGTTGACCACCAGCCCCGCTCCGCCGGGCGCTACGTCGTAACCGAGAACCATCCTGTCGCCCATAAACTTCCCTTTCTTCCGGGCGGCGGACATTTTGTCGCGCGTTCGTTCTGAAATCATCTCGCGTTCGAACTGGGCGAAAGACAGAAGGATATTCAGGGTGAGGCGGCCGAGCGAGGAGGTGGTGTTGAACTGCTGGGTGACGGCGACGAATGTGGTCCCGTGACGGTCGAGCACGTCCATGATCCGGCTGAAGTCGAGCAGTGACCTGGTCAGCCGGTCGACTTTATAAACGACTATGCAGTTCACTTCACCCATGGCGATGTCGGCCAGCAGAAGCTTCAGGGCAGGGCGGTCCATATTGGCGCCGGTGAAGCCGCCGTCGTCGTAGAGCTTTTCCACCGCAACCCAGCCTTCGTTCTTTTGGCTACGGATAAAGGACTCGGCGGCTTCGCGCTGTGCATCAAGCGTGTTGAAGTCCTGCTCCAATCCTTCTTCGGTCGACTTACGGGTGTAGATGGCGCAGCGGATGACAGCGGGTTTGGCGCGGTTCTGCACCTCGCGTTTCGCCAGCGCGTTAGCGGTCATGGCGTCCATCCTTACTAAGTCCGAAGAAGACAAACCCGTTGCAGTTACCGCCCGTCACTTCGTTGGCGATTGGACTGAGGGAACCGAAGATCCGGCCGTCATACTCGAAACCGGCGACGAGCACTTTGACCAGCACCGTTTTGCCTTTGAAGCTGCGTTTGAGAAAAGCTCCGGGCGGTGGTAATCGGGTGTCGTGGCCAAGGGAGATAGTCGCGTTGACCGGGCGAGATGGATCGGAATGTGCCCGGGTTCGAAGAGTGGTTTGCCAGGCGATGCCGAGAGCATGCTGACGCGACTCCTCGGACAGACTGCCGTGGGCGCGTGTCTGAAGTTCAAAGGCGAGTTTCCGCCGCAGATAGAGGACGTGCAGGACCGTGCAGTCCTTCCCGAACAACTCGCGATGCGTCTTCTGCAGGGCCGGAATACCCAGGCGCATCAACCCTTCGATCAAAGCGTTTCCATTCTCTGAAATGTTTTTTTCCATGGCGTCAACACCATGTACGCTCTGTGGGGCGGAATTAGCAAGGGAGAAGGGGTATGGAATCCCGGAATCAGTAACGTTACTTCGCACGAACAACCGGAATGCTGCCTTGTTCGAAAAGGCGTCGCGGTTTTTTGGTCTTAAACGACGCAGAATTGACTTGCATGTCGCGGGCGAAAGAGGGATGGATGTGGTGTGCCCGGCGGGACCGGGACACGAAAAGAGACCACAGCTATGAAGACCTTTGTACTTGACGCCGACCACAACATCACAGCCTATGCATCCCAACAGCAAGCCAGCAGCGCCATGCCCCCGGGCGACGCCTTCACCACTGCCGCCGGTCTGAAGGCCGCGCTGCACAATTACCCAGCCGCCACCGCGGTTGGAATCTGGAACAGCCTGACCGGCGTTACGCCGGTGAAGAAGTTCAAGGACTCCGCCACTGCCGCCAGGCGGATCTTCGCAGAACTTCAGAAGCTTGGCGGCCCGGACGCCGCGCCCGCAAACACGGACGCACCGAAGGCTAAGCGCGAGACCGCCGGCGAGGCTAAACCCGCCGCCGTCAAAAAAACCACGAAGGGTGCCGCGAAGCGTATCGGGAGCGAACCTCGCGCGACCAGCAAGACCGCCCAACTGATCGAGATGCTTAAACGGCCCAAAGGCGCGGCTCTCGAAGAAGTGATGGCGGCGTTTGGCTGGCAGGTTCACACCACGCGAGCGATTATGAGCGCGGGCGGTTCGCTGGCAAAGAAGCACGGCATCACCGTGATCAGCGAGAAGGTCGGCGACTCTCGCACGTACCGGATCGCGAAATAAAGTCCTCTTCCGTTTGCAGACGGCACAGGCCGCGCGAGCAAAACCCAAATTATGAAACGAATCAGAATCAACCCGGACAAGCCCGCCTCACCGGCGGCGCCAGTCGAACAGTTAACGCCGCAAAAAGATCCGTCCCTCATGCACTGCGCACGCACGATTACGCTGCGGGTCGGAGCCAGCTGTTACGAGATGACCCTGCGCTCGGAAGTTCGCGAGATTACCAAAGGCCCGGCAAAGATCATCGAAATGCCGCGACGTCCAGGACGCAAACGCTGAACGGAGAAACCCGGCCCGCGGGCGCCAGGGCATCGGGGACCCTCGACAGGTCCTCGGATCCAGGGTGCCCGCCCTTCAGAATTCACCGGGCTTTCAGCCCGGGAGCGGGGATCAATCTTGATGGTCCGGCACCCAAACCAATGAAAACCACGACACTCTACTACGCCGAAGGCAATTCCGATAAGCAGTACACAGCTACCGTGGCTGGCGAGATCGTAACTTTCGTCTGGGGCCGACGTGGCTCGACGCTTCAGACGGACAGCAGGACACTGACCCCGGCGGCAGCCGATAAGCTGTACACCTCGAAGCTGAAAGAGAAGCTGGCGAAAGGATACCGGCCCGCGGAAGACGCCGCGCTGCCGGCTGGTCAGCGTGGCGGCCTGCCAGTGCAGGAGTTTGCGGGAAGCAAGGCGTATGACAGTCACCCCGACACATCTTATCGGCCGATGCTGCTGAACTCCATTGGTCCGGAACAGGCGGAGGCGCTGATCCGCGATCCGAACTGGTTGATGCAACAGAAAGCGGATGGCGTCCGGGCAATCGTCACCATCGACCACGCTGAAGGCACAGTTCGCGCCGCCTCCCGCACCTGCAAGCCTGTGGCGCTGACCGTCGCAACCATCCACGCGCTGAACGACGTTTTTCCGAACGGCGCTATCCTCGATGCGGAGTCCTGCGGCCGGACACTGGTGATCTTCGATGTACTGGGGATCGGAGACGGCGAGCTGAGCGGCCACTCCTGCGAGGTACGTCTCCGCAATCTGGAGACTATCGCACGAAACAACAAATACCCGCAGCTTTTCTTTATCCAGACGGCACGCACCGAAACCCAGAAGCGGAGTGCGCTGAAGCTGTTGAGGGATGGCGGGGCCGAAGGCGTCGTCTTCAAAGACCGCAACGCGCGCTACTCCGCCGGGCGACCGAATACGGGGGGGCCGGCGCTGAAGTGGAAGTTCACCGCGTCGGCTTCGGTCGTTGTCGCGCGGCATCACCGGGACGGCAAGCGATCGGTGGAGATGGCGCTGCGGGACGGAACCCTGGTGGGCCATGTGAAAATACCGGCGAAGCATGGCACGCTGCCCGTCATCGGAACCGTTATTGAGGTCGGGTACCTCTATGCGTTTCGCGGCGGCAGTCTGGCACAGTCCGTTTACAAAGGGATCCGCCGCGACGGGGACGCCGACAGCGCTGAGCAACTCCAGTACAAAGGCGAGGAAAGGAACCCGTAAGTTGACGGCCCCCGCGATGATTTCGCGATTGAACGCGGGAATATCCTCCAGATCGCGATCTCGAACGCCCGGTACAAATGCCCACAAGAATTCACTTACATCATTCCCCGACAAGAGCAATAAATAGTGACGCTATGCAAAACCACGAACACGAGACTACGGAAGATTGCGGACCGGAGCCGTTCGCCAGGTGCCAGCGCTGCCGGCAGCGCGAAGCGGACATGACGACTGCCGCCGGAGAAAAGGTTTGCCACGGATGCGCGACGCCAAACGAAGTTGCCAACGGGAGCGCGGCATGATCAGAATCATGGCATCGGTCAGCGGCGGGTTCCCCGGCTCCCGCCAGTCCAGGCTTAAATCGAATGACGAGATCCGGGAATTCGAGTCCCTTACCGAAGCGCAGCAGGTGGCGTCCGAATTGAATGAGCCGATGAAGGGGCCGGCTGGCGTCACCATCCCATACGAAGTACTGGAAAGCGAGGAGCTATAAGCCCCCGCAACGCTTCCGCGGCGGTAGAGCCCCGTCACTGATTCGGATCGCATATCAATCCAGCGGGGAGCCTGAGAGCAGAGGGATCATGCTCAGAAACCTTGCCTCCGGTGCGCCGGGATAAACCGGCATGAAGCAGGGGATGAAAGAGCCCTGCAGGAAAGGAGATAGCGAATCCATCCTGGCCGCGAGTTTTGCGCGGGTCGTCGCGAGGCGGCACGTGAAGCGTAAACAGCGGCATCGGTGGGCCGGGTATTGAGCTCCGAAAAGGTTTCAATTCGGGAACGCCGACTCACTCAGAGGCTGAGGAAGGCAACACCGGTAGCGGCGATATCGCGAGTCGCTGCCGGGTCCCGCGTAGTCAGAGACCCCGCGCACGCTGAGAAACTTCATGCACGAGAACCGGGAGACCTCCGTGGTGCCAGATGCAGTAACTGGCCGGTCCGGAAAGGCCTATGGCCAAACGCCGGATATGAACGCCGCGGAGGAGTCGGACTTCGGTGTAGTACCTGTGAACCAGCCGAACAAGGGCGGGGAACCGCTGGCGGAGGTTGGGGAGGGAAGACCGGAGATCAAGGAGAACATCGCACAATCCAACACACGACCGACGCAGAGCGGGGGAAGTGTGTCCCATGGGTTGAGCGGTGTGCGTCAAAGAGCAAGGGAAAGGAAGCAGGAGAAGTTCACGGCACTGCTGCACCATATGACCGTTGATCTGCTCCGGGAGAGCTATTTTGCTTTGCAGCGAAAAGCAGCACCGGGCGTTGATGGAGAGACGTGGCGGCAGTACGGAACGGGGTTGGAGGATCGGCTTATCGATCTGCACAGCCGCGTCCACCGTGGCGCATACCGGGCAAAGCCCTCGCGGAGAGTCTATATTCTGAAGGCCGACGGACGGCAACGTCCGTTGGGAATTGCGGCGCTGGAGGACAAAGTTGTTCAACAGGCTGTGGTGACCATCCTCAACCAGATTTATGAGGTGGACTTCAAGGGCTTCTCGTACGGTTTTCGTCCGGAAAAGAGTCCGCATCAAGCGCTGGATGCGCTGAATGTGGGGCTGGTGCGCGGCAAGGTGAACTGGGTGCTGGACGCCGACATTCGAAGCTTTTCGACAGAATGAGCCACGAATGGACGATGCAGTTCGTTCAGCATCGCGTGGCCGACAACCGCATTCTACGCCTCATTCAGAAATGGCTGAAGGCAGGAGTGATGGAAGAAGGCGAATGGAAGAAGACAGAAGTGGGTACGCCGCAGGGGGCGGTGATTTCGCCGCTGCTTGCGAATCTGTACCTGCATCACGTTTTCGACCTTTGGGTGGAAGCATGGCGTAAGAAGGTGGCGTGCGGGCAAGTTATTGTTGTCCGTTACGCGGACGATCTGGTGGTGGGTTTTCAGAATAAGGCTGATGCCGAGCGATTCCTGAACGAGTTTCGGGAACGACTGGCGAAGTTCGATCTGGAGCTTCATCCGGAGAAGACGCGTTTGCTGGAGTTCGGCCGGTATGCGGCCGTGAACCGGCGCAAGCGGGGAGAGAAGAAACCGGAGACGTTCACATTCCTTGGATTCGTTCACCAGTGTGGGACCGGTCCAAGGGGCCTGTTTACAGTCTGGCGTCAGACGGCGAAAAAGCGGATGGTGGCAAAGCTGAAGCAGATTAAGCAGACGCTGCGCCGCAGGATGCACGCGCCGTTGAACAAGACCGGAGCATGGCTGCGGAGCGTTTTGCGGGGCTTCTATCAATACCACGCTGTACCTGGAAATCTTCGGGCGATGAGCATCTTTCGGTATCGGTTGAAATGCCTGTGGCGAAGAACGCTTCGCCAGCGCAGTCAGAGACCGAATGTCAGATGGGAGTTCGTCGGCCCACTCCTCGATCGCTGGTTGCCTCCACCGCGAATACTGCACCCCTATCCCGGCAAGCGATTTGACGCTACTCATCCAAGATAAGAGCCGTATGCGGGAATTCCGCTCGTACGGATCTGTGCGGGGGGTGCCGGGCGACCGGCATCCCTACCGCGACTGATCATGAAACCGTCGTGTCGCTTCCGCAGGTACAGGAGGGCCGCATCGAGTGATTCCGCCGCGACCCAATGCATCTCCGCCACGTGATCGTCCTTAAGAATTCCTGCCTTATGGGGACCCGTGAACATCCACAGTTGAGCCTCACACTCGCCGGATCTACCCGGACGGAACGCCCTGTTCGTCGATGACCTTTTCTTTCGTGCCTTCATACGGGACCGCCTCTGTTCCGGTCATGTGACTGTACCTCGCGGGAGGTCGATGGTGCGGGTTTTCAAAAAGCTCTCTGGTATGGCCACAGTCAAGTTCTTGAATTCTCCGGAATGGACCTGCATGTCGTGCGGCACCCGATCAATCCAGTTGTGGACCCGGCTGGAGCGGGCCAAAGAGAGACACACCACGATGAACGTTAACTTAAGCAGAAGCTTCGAAAGTCGAAACCTTACCCTGTTGCCGGGTCGGCTGTGTTCGTGAGCTACGATGCTGACAAATCCCGGTTGACCGCCACAATTGGCGGTGAGGAATTGTACTTTACCGTGAACCCTGAGCGCGCGAAGGCCCTTCACGATCGCTGGCGCGAGATAAAGGTGCTTCAGCATTATGACGACGACGAATCGCACGCGCGCTTTCCAACGGAAGCTGCGAATCTGGACCCTGTTTCCGGAGTTTCACCCGCAATTGCGGAAAAGCTGGAAAAGGATCGGCTCGAAGCCGATGCCACACGGAAAGCTCAGGAAGATACTCTGGCAGCCCAGCGGGCGCGGGCTGAGGCGGCAAAGGCTGCAAGCGAGAACGCCGCTGGCCCGGATCCGGCACAGGCCGTCGCGGCGGTCGATCAGCAGTTCCGATCCTGATGATATCCGTCCAGGCATAGAGCATTGCAGCCCGATTCAGCCTATTGCAGGCAGGCAGGCGGCGAATTTCCGGGGTTAGTAAAGCAGAGCGTTACCTGGTTCGAAACCGAGCCCGCAACGGAGACGGTCACGTAGATTGTCCCGGCGCCCGCGAGGCTTGCGGGAAGCGCGACATTCACCTGATCCTCGCCAATCGAACCTGGCGCGAGGCCGGCATAGAACGGTGACAGCGCCAGGCCGTTAATCGTGACGGTCACCGCGGAGATACTCGCGCGATTGCGGATCCCGGTGCCGTAAAGCACCAGAACGGAGCTTCCCGAACTCACATCGAGGTGGACCGGCACGCAGGGCGTTACCGGCAAAGAGCAGGGATTATTAAAGACGAACTGTAGAACCGGATCCAGCACCGAGGTGGCAAACTGTGCCGCCGCAACTCCTTTACCCGTGCCGTTTGCGGAGAACAGGGCTGGCGCCACTGCCGCCAGCGTTAACGTACCCTTTTGCGGACCGCCGGGCAGCGGAGTCTTGCACGTCGTCGGGTCGCTGTAGGTGGAGATTGCGAAATTGGCCGCGCCTGTCGCCGCAGTGGTGGGAATGAACGCGTTGATCTGAGAGGGTGCGGCGTAATACAAATCGAGAGGCGTCATGACGCCGCTGAAATCGGTCATTGTGATGCCGGTTGCGGCAAGGCACGTGGGCAGCGGCACGGACGACGCGGAAATTGCTGTCTGGACCGAATAATTCCCAAACACGCTGACGATCGAACCCGGCGCGACCGGCGAAGAAGCCGAAAAACTTGCGGCCGATACCATTACCGGCGTTATCGTGAACCCGTTCAACAATACCGATACGTCGGCGTCGCCGAGATCCGTGACGGCAAGATCGAGCTTGCCGTCGGAATTAAAGTCTCCCACGCCTATGGCGCTTGGGTAGGGATTGATTCCGACCGCGAATGGACTGCCTGCGCTGCCCTTGAAAGTGCCCGTGCCGCTGCCAAGCATGACTGCGACGGTGTTTTTGCCTGAATTCGCCACGGCCATATCCGGGAAGCCATCGCCGTTGAAGTCCGCCACCGCGATAAATACAGGTCCCGGTCCGGCCGTTACCGGGCTGCCGGATGCGGGCGAGAATCCGCCGAGTCCGTCACCCAGAAGGACGGTGATAGTGTTGCCAGTCAGGTTCGCGATCGCGATGTCCGGGTTTCCGTCGCCGTTAAAATCGGCGGACACAACAAAGTCGGGATTGGCGCCGGTGGGAAACGGACTTGAGGCAAATGGAGTGAAGCCGCCCGACGCGTTGGCCAGCAATACGGTGACAGTGTTGTCGAGTTCATTCGCGATGGCGAGATCGGGCATGCCGTCGTTGTTAAAATCGGCGACTGCGATTGAGCTGGGATCCTTTCCCACCGCGACAGGGCTGTACGGCGCGGAAATGAAATGTGCCGTCCCGTCGTTTACCAGCACGGTGACATTGTTACTCCCGCGATTGACGACCGCAAGGTCTGCGTACGGATCGCCGTTGAAGTGGGCCGTGACGATTGAAATGGGATTCGCCCCGACGGGGAAGGGTCCAAGGGTGGCTTTGATTCCGCCGCTCCCGTTGCCGAGCAGTACGGTCACCGTTCCATCGCCCTCGTTCGTGACCGCCAGATCCTGATAACCATCGTTATTGAAATCCGCCATTACAATCGAGCTGGGATTTGTTCCCACAACAAAAGAGCCACTCGGAGCAAAGTCGCCGTTGCCGATGCCCAGCAGAATACTGACGGTGTTGTCGACCTTGTTCGCCACGGCAAGATCGGGTAGCGCATCGCCGTTCAGGTTGCCGACGACGACGAAGGCGGGAGCGTGTCCAGTCGGGAACGTGACGGGCGGGGTCGGCGACGGGGCGAACTGGGCATTCGCGGGGAAAACGGACAGCAAGAAAGCTGCCGTCGCAATGGTGGCTGGAATTCTATATACTCTCAAAACGCCTCCCGAATCAGTACCGCGAAAGTCTATTTGGAATTTCCATGGAAGGATAGTAGCACAGAAGACGATGTCTCAATGCGATTTTGGCACCAACTTGAATAGGTTCGGCGTGGAATTGTTCGCTGTTTCGTCCAATTGCTGTAAACGCGCTGTTCGACGCATGGGTCAGCCGTGTCGATACAAACCCGACGACGGGACGTGGCCGATCGGCGGCGGCTCCGCCTTGTTCGCTCGGGACCCGAGCGTGGCGGCGTGCGTTTATTTTCCTCCCGACTATTGCGATATGGGGGACAAGGCAGTACAATCATCTGAACCGACAGACTCGCTTGTCTTAAAAAGCTATGATTCGAGGCATTTCAGCGATAACGCTGGCGTTTACGACGTTCGCAGTTGCTTCTGCCGTCAACGGTGCGGATCCCGCCGCTAAGTCGACTGCCGCCAAGTCGATTGCCGCCAAGTCGACCGCCGCCAAAGTCCCGACTATTCCCGCCATTGAAAAAGACGCAAAGAAAGCGCTGGCTCTTCAATGGCTCCAGTGGCAGACTAAACCAGTCCCTTGGGAAACCTGCCTGGGAGCTTTGGGAGTGGCTATTCAAGGTGGGGCGAAATTCCCCGAAGCGCTGGCAATACTGGGGTCAGGCTACGATGGAAAGTCAAAAGCGAAGAATCCTTATGCGGTTCCCGCTGAGGATGCCGATGCATTTTGGGATTGGCTCGCCGGAGCGGTAGAGAATGACAAGGATCTTAGCGACGACGCGAAGCTGGTAGCCGCTCTTGCTGACGCGAAGACCTTCGTCGATAGTTTTTACCGGACGAATAGCCAGGCGCTAATGGAAAAGGTCGACGCTAACTTCCTGGCTAAGAGTCCACGCGTCGCAATCTTCCAGCTCCTGGCTTACGCGGCGAACGACACGCGGAAGGCGATGGAAAAGGTAGCCGCGAAACAAAAGCAGGCGGACGCATCCGATTCTTTGGCGACTCAGAAACGGGCCGAGGCCGAGGCTGCCTTAAATCTCCATACGCAGATTGACACCATTGCGGATTCGATCACCGGTATAAGCGCGAATCTCACCAATAGGACAACGCAGGATTCGTCCGACCTGAAGAGCACGGTTGCAACGGATGTCGGGGCGATCAAGAGCGCCGCCTCGGGCAATCCCGCCGCCATTGCCGCCGCAGACCAGTTGGCCCGGCACGTGCAAGGCGCGACCGACGCTTCCTCGGCAAGTCTGAAGGCTCTGATCGGTCAACTGACGGACGCCGACAAGAATGCGCTTAAGGGCGCCGTCGATAAATACTCGGCGGACGCCCAAGACAAGGCCAAAGCTGCCAAAGACCAGCACACGGCGGACATGGGTGCGGTCGATCAGGCAGGCAAAGAGTTGGACGCATCCCTCAGAAAGCTGGAATCGATCCGCCTCTGCTACGCTTCCGTGGATAAGGGCGTCAACAACAACGTTCTGAATTACCGTAAGAAGCTCTCCGACTACGTGGCCGGGAAGTTCCACCGCACGGGAAGCTAGCGGGCAGCCAGATCACAACGTCATTCGGACAAACACATGTCAAACTTTTCGCGAATCGCGGCCTTCTTCGCTTCAATGGTCGTTTCTCTTCCCGCATCTGCTCAGACGCAACCGGATTTTCACTGGTGCACCCTCAACGCAGCCGCGGGGTATTCCGCTGTTACCGGCAAAGATGGTTCAAATCTCAGCGGGCAGTGGGACTTTCAGGCAGGCGTTGGCGCGACCTGGGAAAAAGCAAAAACGTGGAACTGGTTTCTCAACGTGGATTACCTCTACGCCCAGGCGGCGGTCAAGTCCGCCGCGCTGGCGGAGGCAAAGATCCTGAATCCCACAGACGTCGGACTGCTGACTGCCACCGGGGGCACGAGCCGGTTCAATGTGGTTGCATTGGATTTGACGGTCCGCTATCAGACGTCCCGTTCCGCGGAAATCTACGCGTTCGGCGGCTTCGGCTTGTTCCGACGGCAGGTGGATTTGACCGGCGTATCCGATCAGGGCGCGCTCCTGCAGCCGGGCAACCCTTCCGTTTTTCTCCGTAACTCCAATTCCGGCTCGGTTGACGGGGGCGGCGGTATTAATTTCAGAAGAAAGAATGGCTGGGCGATTCCTTACGTGGAAGTTCGGGTAGTGCATGGGTTGGCCGTCAACAAGACCACTACGCTCGTCCCGTTGTCGGTGGGCCTGCGCTTTTGAGCCGTGTACCAAAGGGGGGAATGCGTTATGAGGTCATCGTTCATCCGGATAGTGGTAACACTGCTTTTGGCCGCATGTGTTGCTGCCCAGGCGCCGCAGGAGCCCGCTAACTCCGCCGCGACGCAACCTGCCGCCGGGAAGAAGACGGCGGCTGTGAAGCCGGTCCTTCCCCCCGAGGAGCATCGTCCTTTCGGTAAATACCTCGTTAAAGTCTGCGAAGTGGGTACCGGCTGCTACGATCCGGCGCAATCCTGCAAGTCTCTGTCGTGCACGGCGGGAACGGCCGGAGCGCCCGTTCAGCCGACGAAGCCGGTCGTTTCTTCGAAAACCGGCAAAACTCCCTCGGCTTCCGGCAACAACGGCGCGGCGCAGAGTCAATCAACCCCGGATCCGGACAGTTCAGCCCCAAAGTGTGTCCTCTGCAATTCAAAAAAGGTTCAGCAGTCCATTACTCTTAAACAGGTCGGTTGTCCCGGAACAGTACTGTTGTGCAACGCAAAAGCGAAGTACCCGCTTCAGGTCGGCGATGTTTTTTATATTCAGGCCACGTCGGATGCGAAAGACCTGACTGTGACTTTGCCCGACGATGCCGGGTCAGCGGACGATGCCGGGTCAGCCGTCGCTGCCGGACCGCTCGTCAATGGGGTCCGGCCCTACACTGTGACAGGCGAAGGACCGATTACCATCAAGGCCACCCAGTCGGGTGACAATACCCGGCTTCCCGCATTCGAGGCCAGCATAGTTCTGCAGACCGCCCAGACCGCCGATAGCCCGAGTCTGGACTGCTATGGACTCTACACGGCGCCGACCACTGCCACAAAGCAACCCGATATATCGGCGATCGCGGCTTTGGTGGGCACTCCTGTACCCTTCGTGCTTTCCACAGTCGATCCCGGAACGATTCTGATTTATGCCACCCGTTTACCGATCGACCAATCGGCTGAGAAACCGATTCTCGACTGGATCGTGAATACGCTCGACGGCCCGCTTGGCGAAGATGCCACAAAATCGTTCGGGGTAAAGCCGAAAGCTGCCACTCCGACACCGTTCGAGCGGGAATTGAGCATTACGCACGCGGCCGCGCTGGGAGATCCGGCCGCGCGTATCACGGCGCTCGGATACTCCAAATTTACCGTTCAAAACATGGGCACCACCGCCGGCAAGGTGCGCATATCCGCCACAGCCGCGCCGGCGTGCAAGGACTGGAAGGCCTTCCTGTCTTCGGTTCGCGATCTCGAATGGAGTCTCACGTCCGAGCCTTCCGTGACGAAACTCTGGTATCTGAGTTCCGACGACGCGGCGAAGGGGTTCACGAGCCTGTTTGCTCCGAGCGGATCGAGTCCGGCGCCCGGTTCGGGTTCCGGCACTCCGTCTGGTTCCGGCGCACCATCGGGCGCCGCGGCTCCCGCTGGCGGCACCTCGGCCGCCGCTAGTTCGTCGAACGCCACAATCTCCGTCAGTCAACCGGCGGGGAGCAAGGTCGAGATCAAGACGGACACCACACCCTGCGTTGTAGCGGGACTCGCTTTTGGCAACAGCAACCCTTGCGCCCCGTCGGGTTCCGGAAGCACGCCCGCCGCTGGCGCTTCAGCCAGCACCAGTCCTACCGGTCCCACCCCGATTTCCGCACCGAAGACGATTTCGACAGCCTCGATCGGCATTCCCCCCGCTACCCCGCCCGCGGGCCAACTGCCTCAGAGTCCGAACGACATGTTGATCTATGGAAACCCTGTGCCGGGCGACGACGCGCAGATCGCCGAGCGAAACCGAATTCTGGCGCAACTCGATCTCCCGCGCCCGGAAATGATCATCAATGCATGGGTGATGCAGAATTCGGCAACCGATCCGCACGCGATGGGGGTTTTCAGCAACAGACTCCGAACATTGGTTGAGCGTTATGACGAGGCGCTCGAACGAATGATTCTGACCGCGTACGGGAAGGTTTCCGAACAGATGCGCGACAAAGGCTATTTCGACGATGCCTTTTACCACTACATCTCCGACCGTTTTGTGGCGGAGGAGACGCAGAAGCAGGCAAAGGACTCACCTACCGCGCAGGACTATCTCAGCCGAAGTCTTTCGCGAATCGACGACGCCGACAACGATTCAAAGAAGCGCACAGAAATCCTGGGGATTTGCCAGCAGGATCACTATTGCCTTGGTTATAGCTGGCTCTTCCAACCGTCCAAACCCCGCTTGACCGATTTGCTCCTCGCGCTGATCGCCGCCGATAAGCCTTGCAAACGCGCAATCGAAACAACCGACGCTGTTCAAGGGACGAGCGCCGGGTCAAAGGCTTGTGAGACGCAGCCACCCGCCGAGACGAAACCCGCGGCGGCGACACTCGGGAAAACGAAACCCACAGCCACGCAGAAACCCGACCCGCGCGGAAACATCACGCTATGCATGGCCGTCTCGAAAGGAGACGAGCGTAACAAATGCGAGACGCTTCGGGACCATCTCGCGCTCAGTGAAAACGACAAGAGGGACAATTATCTCGATACTGAAATCGACTGCACCACCGCCGATAAGTGGGGGATACTGGGTTCTCAATTTTCCCCTCACGATCCAACCTTGCCCTCAGCGAATCGGCTTCCGCGGATCTTTCTGGCGTGTTTTGCACGCGCAGCCAGAACGTATCTCGGGAATGTCGGCCTGGTGCGAGCCGCCGTGGCGGACTTCCTGTACCAATATAAGCAAAGCCAGCAGTACCCGCACCAGTTTACGGCATATTACCTGAGTCAGAGCGCCGCCAATCTGGATTCCGTATTCAGTCCGATAATCGACGCATTTAATCGCGACGTCGTGGCTTTTCAAACCTACATGCGAGCCGACGTCGAGTACGAGGTCGAGATGGCGAGTCGCGCTAACGACCCGCGGTGCTGCGTCAAACGGCTGTTCGGTTTGGACAAACCGTCGTTCTTCAACGACGGCATTGTTTCAGTCCGCACGATTTCCGGTCAGGCAGCCCAAGTGAACGCTACCTCGCAAAGCTTTCTCGACGCCAGCAAAGCGCCCAGCCTTTCGGATTTAGCGGCGGCGATGGGAGGCTCGGCGACCGGCTCGGCATCGCCCCTTGCCAGCGTTCTCGGCAGCGCTGCCACACAAGCGCCGGTGTCGTTGCTCAGCGGCGTCCTGAGTTCCTACCAGAAGACCTACGCGCAGATTGGCCGGACTCTGCAGTTGCAGGCCGTGCCACGCGCACTGGCGACGGCATCTTCGGCGGAAATCAGCGTCTATATGAAAGCGGCCGATCCTGCGTCGGCGCCGATATATACAGGCGGTCCCCCCAGCGCTCAACAGCAGAACACATCGGAAATCTCAAATTTCGAGGTTACGACGCGCATCCGCGTCGATTCCGTGAAGCTCTTCGAGCTCTCGTCATATTCGGCCGTGCTTCAGCGGCCGAAGTCGAAGTTTCCGCTGTTGCCGCCGTTTGTGGAGATACCTTACATCGGCACGATCGCCGGAATTCCCTTGCCGGAGGCGAAAGAATATCACGAAAGCACCGCCGTCATCAGCGCGATGGTGGCGCCTACCGCCTCCGATATCGGATTTGGACTTCGGTTCTGGGACGATTTGGTTCTGGACAACTCTCCCGGTGAATGCTCTCTGGCCGGCGAAGTGCCTGCGAAGGACGATGCGCCGCTGGCGGCTGATAAGAAGCCCACATGCCGGGCACGGGTCGCGCTGGCCCCTTCCGATCTGCATGCGCCCCTTCCGGCTTATCACGAGGCCATGGTGTTGTGTTTCAGCACCGAAAACGGAAAAGACGGCCCGGCTACCTTCACTGGCCGATTGAATTTTCAGGCCAAAGACGACAAAGTCGGCTCGAACCTGTTGCAACCGCTTGAAAATTTTTATCCCCATGCCGTCCCCCTTGGCGCCCCGACTGGAGTCCCCTCTGGAGCCCCCCCTCACACGAGGATGCAGGCGTGCGGTGATTTGACGTTTTCGCAGTTCCAGGCGCCGCGCTAACAGGAACGCAACCCTTGCGCCTCAATTCGAGGTGGCAGCCAAAGGCACAGCGGATGGGCGGTGTTAATCAGAGATTTCCAAAGTCCCCGATCCACAGCTTCCGCAGATCCACAATCAATTGCGTCGCTGCCCGCGTTCGAACACCGACGCATAGTGAAGCGGCGCAATGCGGCGCCGGAACTATAAATGCTTCGCAATCCAGGCATGCAACTCTTTGGTCAGATCGCCGAATTCTGCGTGCAGATGCCAAAGTTCGATCGAACTTAGTACGAGTATGCCGAGGATAACTGCCCCTACGGCGACCCTGGCGAAGCGCTGCCAGCTTCCGCGAATATAAGAGCGAAGCCCGGCGATGGTCACCCGCACTGCCACGGCGACCATCACAATCTCGATTCCGAGCGTTTGCACCGGGACCGAGAACAGTGTACCGCCAATGAACATGACGAACCCGAAAAGCAGCAGCAAACCGAACCAGTATCGGGAGAGGACGCTCCATTGCGTTTCCGGAATCGCGGCTTCCACCATTCCCCAGAGAACATTTCCCGCCTGAAGAAGCAGGCTCCCGGGTCTTTTGAGCTCCGTTCGCCGATCAGCCATCCCTTGCAGCATTTTACCGACCACCCGGCTCGACCGCGCAACGTTCCGCAGCATCTGTTCCCGGTCTGGTTCGCGCGAAATTTCATAATTCCCCAGGCAGCACAGGATCTGTTCCGGCGTCAATGCCCGTTGCAGCACCGCCGCGAGTTTCGGATTGATATCCGTAGACCCCGCAGCGGTTGCGACGCACCGCTCGATGATGTCCAGCACCTCGCGCTTTCTCTGAGTCGTAATAGGCTCTTTCCCAGTCTTGAGCAGAGCGTCAACAAGCATCTGGCAGATCTCGATACACGCAGCGGGATTGAGTTCCTCATCGATAATGATTTTGTGCGCGCGCCGAATCATTCCGCTGACGTCATTCGTCTTCGGAGCGAGGGCGAAGATAATTCGCTCGGCGCCGTCCAGCCGGCCCCACAGAATGTCGTTCATCCGCCAAACCTTCTCCAAAAACGCACCGAACGACCCGAACGTCGTGCCCGCCAGCTTTTGGCGTCCCGTTGCCGTCTCATTCACAATGGCGATAGCGTCTTCAGGGCTGACTCGCAGCACTTCCACCGTCTCAAGCTCACCCACGTCGGTTCCATAGGTAATCGGGAAGATGGCTGCATCGAATTCCTGAAATCCAAAATAGTAGAGCCGGGCCACTCGCAGTACGGTCTGCCTTTCCCAAGTGTCGTTCTGCCCGCCTTTGAGAATTCTCGTCGCATTGAGTTTCGCCTCGCTGATTGCCTTTTGGTAACTGGATCGAACCGCGTCCGCGAGGGCCCTCATGGCCACCTCACGATCGGGCGTGAGATACCTGCTGGCACGAACATCGTAATCGTCCTCGTTCAGCACGGGGAGCGGAGCTGGATTGTCCGGATTGCTCTTAACGAGTCCCACCCCGAGGATGTCATTCAGTTGCGCCTCGCCGATATCCAGCGCATTCACAGCGTTCGTCAACCCATCACTATTCCTCGCCAGGCGTGACGCATTCCGTAGCATCCGGAAGCTCTCGTCGAACTCGCCCCGAACTCGCGCGATCTGGTCGCGGAATAATTTACTTTCCGCGTCGTTTTCGGGAATTCGCGTCCCTGTCCCTAGTCGTGAGAGCCGCGCTTTCGCGTTGTCGTCAAGCTCGCTCAGGAAGTCGAGTTGGCTCTTCACAAACTGATACCGGCGCATCCGGTACGAGATATCGAAATCCAGGAGGAATTTATCCATCCTGACGTCGCCGTAATGCTTCTTCCGCCACATCTTTACCAGACACCGGATCGCATAAACGAAATCGGAGGTGTCGTCGATATTGGAGAGCCGGGCGATTCGGATGGCCAGATCGTCGGTTACGGCATAAGCGTTCAACGCCATATAGGCCCGGTAGCCTACTCGCTCCTGGAAGGCCTTCCTCTGTTCGGAACTGTCAGGGTCCACGTTCTGGCCCTCATCCGCCTCTTTCCTTGACTGCAGAGTAATGGCACTGTTTTCCACCGCGTCGGAGACTTCCAGAACGACTTCATTTACCTTGCGGATCAGCCGGTTGCGCTTCTGAATCTGAAGTAGACTGTCGCGGATCGGTTGTTGCCCCGGAATTCCTGCCAGCCCTGCCCACGCGTTTTCAAGTGCATCGGGTTTAACCACCTTCCCCTGCCCGTCGAGACCTCGACGTTCCAGTTCTGGATGCTCCGGCGAAGGCTCGATATACAGCAGCTTGCGCACGCTTCGGATGTGCGAGGCCTGCCGGTTCAGCGCTTCGATCGCACGGTCAAACGGATGGTTGTCGAGATACCCCCCGTCCGCGAAAAACCGCTCGGTATCCGGGATCACCGCATCGGACTGTCCGAAGAATCCCTGCCAAGCGTCGACCTTTTGATTGTACGGACCATTCCTGCTGTACATGCGAGAAACGGGCAGAAGCCGCGTGATGGATTCCAGTTGCATCGGCTCGAACGCTACCGGAAACGAAGAAGTGCATCGCGCGGCGAAAGCGAGAAAAGGAGTGTTCTCCGCTACGAAGTCGTTTCGCGCTGCGTCTTCGTCATACTGGAGATTGAATGCCTGTTTATACTCGCGCTCCCAGACCACGCGGTCCGAAAGGCGGAGTGGCGTCACTTTGCCGGCGAGGTCTGTTGTCGTCACCCAAAGATTCAACTCGTCCACATAGGACTGGCCCGGATTCACATCCATTTGAGCCAGAGCGTCGAACAATTTAATATACATCCGTTCCCCGTTCAGCAGGGAACGGGGCGGCTTCTGCGGCGGAAGGCCGGGAACAGGGTTCTTATCGTCATTGAGCAGCAGGGCGAAATCCGCCTCTTTGATCCAGGTCTGTTTCAGCGACTCCATATCCTTGCGGGCCGTCAAGGCCTTCGCCAGAAAAACTCCGTTGATCCCGCCGGCCGACGTGCCTGAGACAATATCGATCAGGAATCGAACGTGAACCGAGTCGTCGTTTACTTCGCTCAGAAGCAACGCCAGGTCACGGTAAACGGCCTCCGTTCCCTTGAGATCGTCGAGCATCTTCGATTTATCGTCCGTCCTGTCCTCGAGTGCTGTTGAACGCACAAGGCTGAGGAGTTCCTGTGTAATTCCGTTCATGTATACCGCGAGGGAAATCCCTCCATACATGACCACAGCAAATCGGTACTCTTTCGTTACAGAGTCGGCACTGCCCGTCGGAAAAAGGGTTTTCACCCAGACGATTATACCTTCGGTGAACTGCCACGGGAAAAGTAGAACATTCCGGAGGTCAGGACCACAGATGTTAAGCGCCGATTTAGGGCAAAGCGCCCGTTTTGACGACGAAGGAGCGCCCGTTTGCAGTTGGTGCACACTAAAATACGCGGCGCCGCAAGGGCTTCGTGATTTAGCGCGCGTCAGGCCGTCTCAAAACCAATGCTTGAACGAAAAGGTCGTCCGTGGCGATGGCGACTTCCTCACCAGACCGGTAGAACGCAACGCGATAAATTCCGTGCAGATCGGGCGTCTTGACCATAAGATAAAAGCGATCAGCCAACGCGCCGCGGTAGCTGAACTCGGAGGGCGCGGCGACTACATCGTATTTTTTATCGGCCTGAAGGCGTTCGATGCGAATCTCCCCGCTTACCCGTTCGACTCCTGGGCGAAACGTAAGCGCGACGTTGACCCAAGCTCCGGGATCGACAACGCGGTCGCGCACGGATAGTTCAGGCGCACTGGGTACAGCAGCCAGCATCCCCTTTGCGCCCAGCAGAGCCTTCAGGACTTCGATCAGCTCCTCGTTTTTGTAGATGGCGCCGTGCTCTCCCCCTACCGCCGCGACCTGAATTCCAGATACCGACCCGCTCCAGAACGGGACCGTGCCGTCTCCTCCGTCATCCGCCTCCCGATTCTGGACGTCGAACAGTTGACCGTTCGGAATTAGGAAAGATATGGTCGCGCTACGCTGCCGCGTGCCGGCGAAAAAGAAATATCGAACGCCCTCGGGCCGTTTCGCCACCACTGCTGTCCAAATTAGCTCGGAACCGGCAACAGGCGTATTGATATAGCGGGACATAATGGAGTGGAAATGGAGTGGGAGCCACGGAGCCACCTGCGAAGGACAGTGAGTTTGCGGCAAGCTTGCGTGAATTGTCCCGTCAATAACTGTTAAGTTCGTTCTGCCGCTGGAGATCCGGTGGGGAGGATGGCGATGGGACGTAGCGAAACCGCGATTATCACGCTGGGAGAAGCAAAAGGGCGTTTCGAGGAATGGAGAAGCAATCGCAGAGGGAAAGCCCGAATACCCTCTGAGCTTTGGTCGGCGGCTGTCGAGGTGGCCCGGAAGGAAGGGATCAATCGAACCGCCAGGGAGCTGCATGTGGCGTGGGACGATCTGAAGCGGCGCATGACGAGCACGGGAGAGGTTCGGCGGCAACCGGATTCGCCGGCGTTTGTGGAACTGGTTGCATCGCAGGCACAATCGGTTCCCGAATGCACTCTTGAAGTGGAAGGCCGCCAGGGCAAGCTGCGAATCCATTTAAAAGGCGCTTCCATTTCCGATCTGGCAGTGCTGAGTCGGGCTTTGTTTGAGGCTGCGTCCTGATTCAGATCACGCCGCAACTGCGCATCCTCGTTGCGGTTGAAGCCATCGACGGAAGGAAGGGCATAGACTCTCTGGCGCAACTCTGCCGGGAGAAACTCGCGGCCGATCCTTTTTCGGGCTGCCTGTTTATCTTCCGCAGCCGTAGTGGCAAGGCGATCCGGATCCTCACGTATGACGGGCAAGGGTTTTGGATCGCGACAAAGCGCCTGTCGAAAGGCCGTTTCAAGTGGTGGCCGACAGGAAACGAACCAGCAACGACACTGCGCGCGCATCAGGCACAGTTGCTGCTCGCCGCCGGTAATCCGGATACCGAAGCAGCGCCCGTGTGGCGGCGTGTGAGCGCATAAAAATAATTTGCACCAGGGCTTGCGTTCCGGTTTTCGTTCTGCCACACTGGCGGCAGATGCCAGTTGAGTGGCGATATCGAGGCAGAGCAATAACAGCCGAAGACATCGCTTTCATACGGCAATTCATCGCCGACAATCCTTCCATGAGCCGCCGGAAATTATCGGCGCAGCTGTGCGAAGCATGGCAGTGGAAACAGGCCAACGGCGCGCTGTGCGATATGGTCTGCCGCGGCCTTCTGCTGATGCTGCACCGCGCAGGCGAGATCGAACTGCCGGCGATTCGTCAGACCTCGCTCAATCCGTTCGTACAAAGAAACAGACCGCAACCCATCCTGATCGACATGACGCCGCTGCCGGGCGCGCTCATCGACATCCGTCCGATCTCGATTCAACAGGTCCGAAGAACATCCGACGAACCGCTGTTCAACAGCCTCATCGAGCATCATCACTATCTCGGTTACGAGCAACCAGTGGGCGAACACCTGAAGTATCTGATCTGGGCGCAGGGGAGACCCATCGCATGCATGGCCTGGAGTTCGGCGCCCCGTCACTTAGGCAGCCGCGACCGCCACATAGGCTGGTCCGCGGAAGCGCGGCGGCGCAACATCCGCTTCGTTGCTTACAACACGAGGTTTCTGATTCTGCCCTGGGTTCAGGTGCCGCATCTGGCGTCGCACATTCTCGGCCGAATAGCGAGCTTGTTATCACATGACTGGGAACAACTCTACGGCCATCCTGTTTACTTCGCCGAGACCTTCATCGATCCCGGGCGCTTTCGGGGAACCTGTTATCGGGCTGCCAACTGGAAACTGCTCGGGCTTACTACAGGGCGTGGCAAGAACTCCACCTGTAAACTTCCGAACCGTTCCATTAAAGAGGTGCTGGGCTATCCTCTGACACCGCGCTTCCGCGAGTTACTGAGCCAGTCATGAAAAAGAAGACTTCGCGTCGTGGCATCGATGTCAATGTGGATGAACTGGACCGCATTATCGACGCCGCCATGCGGGAGCCGCTGAATGAAAACGACGGGCGAACGCTCAAAACCGCAGTGCATGCGATGGCGGAAAGACTGGTGCGGCGGCGAAACACGGAGAAGACCAGCGCCGTGCTGGAACCGAAGACAACATCCGGCACGGGAATTGCAACGCCGGAACCGGGACAGTCCGGCCCGGCCGGGCACGGTCGCAATCCGGCCACCGCCTTTACCGGTGCGGAGAGGGTGCGCGTAAAGCATGCGCAACTGAAGTCGGGCGATGTCTGCCCGGAATGCCGTGAAGGAAAAGTGTATTGCCAGAAAGAACCGAAGACGCTGGTGCGGATCGTGGGACGGCCACCGCTTCAGGCAACGGTGTTTGAGATGGAACGACTCAGGTGTAACGGCTGTGGCGAGGTCTTCACGGCGAACGAACCGCAGTCGGCTGGTCCGGAAAAGTTCGATGCGACTTCCATGGCGATGACAGCGCTCGTAAAGTACGGGGCAGGCATGCCGTTCAACCGCCTGGAGCAACTGGAAAAGCAGCTCGGCATTCCGTTCCCGGCGAGCACGCAATGGGGACTGGTGAAACGCGCCGCAGGTTCGCTCTGGCCCCTGCTGAAGGAGTTGATCCGTCATGCGGCCCAGGGCAGCGTGATGCACAACGACGACACCGGCATGCGGATTCTGAAGCTGGTGCGCGACCTGGAAGACGGCCGCACGGGAACGTTTACCAGCGGCATCGTATCGATCTGGCGGGAGTGGAAGATCGCGCTGTACTTTACCGGATGGAAGCATGCGGGTGAAAACCTTGCGGATGTTTTGAAGCAGCGAGAGTCGGACTCTGAATCTCCGATTCAGATGTGCGACGCGTTATCGAGGAATACGCCGAAGCTGACCGGAGTTCAGATCCTGCTGGCATACTGCCTATCGCACGGAAGAAGACAGTTCACAGACATCGCCCCGAACTTCCCTGAGGAGTGCCGTTATGTGCTCGAGGCGCTGGGCGAAGTTTACTGCAACGATTCCCGGTCACGGGAACAGCGGCTGTCTCCAGGAGAGCGGCTGCTGTTTCATCAGGAACACAGTGGCCCGGTGATGAAGCGACTGAAGGAATGGCTGGCAGCGCAACTGGCGGAGCATAGGACCGAACCGAACTCCGGACTGGGCAAAGCAATCACTTATCTGCTGCGGCACTGGACGAAGCTAACGTTGTTTCTGCGGCAACAAGGGGCTCCGCTCGACAACAACATTGCAGAGCGAGCCTTGAAAAAAGCGATTCTTCATCGCAAGAATGCCCTCTTTTATAAGACGATGAACGGGGCCCATGTAGGCGATCTCTTCATGAGCCTGATCCACACCTGCGAACTAAATAAGGTCAATCCGTTCGACTACCTGACGGAGTTGCTTCTTCATCCGGCGGAACTTACCGTGCGCCCGGCGGATTGGATGCCATGGAATTACCGGATGACGCTGGCCGGTACCGCAACACCGGTGGCCGCCTGACCTTCTTATAAAATGGTTCGGTCGCATGGCCGGAAAGATTAGCTTAAAGCCCTGCGAAACGAACCTCTCCAAATGGCCGCCAAACGGGCATCCACGACAGCAAAAACGAAGAGGGTTTTCGGCCAGCCACAAGCGCCGGCGAAAATGTTTCGCGCAGGGCTGTACGCAAGGGTGTCCACCCACGACCAGCAGACCCTGCCGTTACAGATGCGCGCCATGCGGGAGTATGTGGCGAAACGTGGCTGGACCATCGCGGTTCAGATCAAAGAAGTCGGTTCGGGCGCGACAGAGCGTGAACTTCGCGAGAATCTGCTTGCAGCGGCGCGCCGCCGTGAGATCGATGTCGTGCTTGTCTGGCGGCTCGACCGATGGGGCCGGTCACTCGTTGATCTGGTCGTTACGTTAAAGGAACTCGCCGGACTGGGCGTCAGCTTCGTATCGCTCACCGAAGCGCTCGATCTGACCACACCGACGGGACGAGCCATGGCAGGATTGCTCTCAGTGTTCGCCGAGTTCGAACACGAGATTCTGCGCGAGCGGATTCGCGCTGGCATTGCCGAAGCAAGACTGAACGGAAAGCCTTTCGGGCGGCCTCTGACTGCAGCAAAGAAGGCTGGCCAGATCCGAAAACTATACCGTGCCGGCATCAGCAAGGCCGAGATCGCGCGGCGACTCGAGATTGGCCGGACTTCCGTGCGCCGCATTCTGGCCAGGTAACTCAATGAAGAAACCGCGCAGAGACCCGCTTCGCGAAGACCGCATCGAGAACGAAGCCATCGATGCCACACCGGAAGAGCAGGCGATGGGTTGGTATTACTACCTCGAAAACAAAATCTGTTTCCCGTTTCCGGCGAAGTGTATCGCGGCAGACGTCGTCTCACCGCTCCGGAAAGGTGAAACCGTTGAAGTAGTGCGCATGGCGCCGGAAAATAAATGTGAGCACGACATGTTCGTCCAGGTTCGATGGCAGGGCCGGAAGATGGCCGTACCACTCTCACAACTGGCAGCCATCGATCCGAACGAATCCACCGCAGAAGCCATCGGCGACTGGCATTACTGGGTCGCGCGGGGCTACATCCTCTGATGCCTGTGGCAAAACGCAAGCGGCGATCCCAACCGGCATGGACCGATATCAAGGTGCAGATCGCCGGCTTCGACCGGCGTGGATTAATGGGCCTGATCCAGGATCTGTACGCCGCTACCAGGGAGAATCGCACGTTTCTGCACGCACGCTTCGGCATCGGAACCGACGCTTTACGGCCTTACAAGGAAACGCTGGACCGTTGGCTCTGGCCCGACGTCCTGCGGAATCAGGATACGTCTGTGGCAAAGGCCAAACAGGCCATCTCCGGTTACAGAAAAGCTGTCGGCGATCCGGCGGGCCTGGCGGAACTGATGGTGTGCTACTGCGAGCGCGCCGCCGGATTCTGCAACGATCTCGGCAATCAGGACGAAGGCTACTTCGATGCTCTCGTCCGCATGTTCGAACAGGCTCTTAAGGTCATCGGTCAACTGTCTGCGCTCGATCGCGATGCTCTGATCGCCCGGCTGGATCGCGTACGCGTCATCAGCCACAACTTCGGCTACGGCGTCGGTGACGACATGGATTCCCTGCTCGCCAGACACTCAGGAACCTGACCTATAGCTCCCGGAAATACATCCGGCCCGGAGCGTGCAAACTGGTCAGCAGGAGTCTTTCCCATGCAGGCGCCCGATCCGAAACTCGACCAGCTGTTGCGAACCGCGATCGAACAAACCAGACTGCTGCGGCTTCGTTACCGCAACAAGGACCGGATCGTCGAACCTCACGACTACGGTCAGCACAACGGCGTCATCAAACTGCTGACCTGGCAGATCGGCGGATCGAGCACTGGCCCGCTTCCCAACTGGCGCTGGATGGAAACCGACCAGATCTCCGATGCACGGCTGCTCGACCAGACCTTCGCAGGTGGCCGCCCCACACCTTCTGGCAAACACCATAAATGGGACAAACTCTTTCTGCGGGTCAAACCGCCCGATAATCCGCCGGGCTGAATCGCTGCCATCTGCCGTTTGCGCATCTTTGCCGAAAGCTCACTGTGTGCTTCGTCTTTTTCATTCGAAAAGCCCCTTTCTCTTACGAGGCTTTCCAAATTATGAATGGTCTAGTTTTTCGGAGTCAGGTCAAGAGTACTTCGCAAGCGAAGCTCCTTGGCTGGCCCCGCAGTTATGGTTTGCACCGCTTTACAGGCATACCAAGTTTAATTTTCGACCACAAAGCGAGGAAGTTTTGTCTAGGCGGGTATGATTAATCACTCGCGGGAAAAGATAACGTGAATTTTCGTGGTATAAGGTTATAATCCGTTCTCGAGGACCGAATCGATCAGTGGGCGTCGTTTTACCCACGGGTGGTGGCTTTGCCGCAGAGCGCACAGAAGAGAATTCGAGGATCAAACAATCATGAGTTATCGGATTCTTTCGTTAGATGGCGGCGGCACTTGGGCGCTCATCCAGGTCAAAGCGCTGATCGGTCTTTACGGCCCCAATGCCACCGGCCATGGGGTCCTCAAGGATTTCGATCTTGTGGCGGCTAATTCGGGAGGCAGTATTGTCCTCGGTGGCCTTGTCGAAAATATGCCGCTTGGAACACTTCTGGCGTTTTTTCAGGATCAATCAAGGCGTCAATCCGTTTTCTCGCCTACGCACTCTTTCGGAGACAAGGTGCTCCACGACCTGACCGGGATGGGACCAAAATATAGCGCAGAGAATAAACTGCCCGCCTTGGAGACCGTCTTCCCAAAGACAGGGACACAGAAGCTCAGCGATGCTGTCTCAGGCATACAGCGTGCCAACACAGGCCGGGACATACACCTGCTCATTACAGCTTTTGATTACGATCGCAACCGGGCCACGTTTTTTCGGTCCTCGCCTGCGAGCGGCCCGGCGTGGGGGACCGGTGAGCCTTCGGACACGACTCTTGCGGAAGCCATTCATTCCTCGACAAACGCACCTGTGAACTATTTCGATGCGCCCGCGACCTTTCCAGACCGGCCCGACCGCTACTGGGATGGCGCAATCGCGGGCTGCAACAACCCGGTTCTCGCGGCAGTAACTGAGGCGATTGTTCTGAAGCAGAGCCCATTGGATCTGGCCGTCCTGAGCATCGGCACGGCTTCGGTCGCTCTTCCTTGGCCGCAAACAGGGGACGACCCCTCGCCTTATGTCCAGCAAATCGCAAACGCGAGTTTCGCAACGGATCTGCGAAAGCTGGCAACGTCGATTCTCGATGATCCGCCGGACATCGCCACATTTCTCGCCCACGTGCTGACGGGGAGCGGTCTCAACCTTGAGAAACCGCCCGCAGTGAGCCGGGTTGTTCGTATGAATCCGCTTATCTGCCCCGTTAGGAATGCCGGAGCCTGGAGCGCGCCGGGTGCGATGAGCGCCGCTCAATTCACATACCTCGCCAAGCTCGACATGGACGCCGTCGAGCAAGCGCAAGTAGACGCGATTTCGAGCTATGCGGATCTCTGGGTCGTGGGCGTTGCTCTCAATCAGCCCATCCGAATGGATGGTGACACGCTCGCTCCGGAGCTCGGCCCGACAACGTATCAGGGGGCCGCTGCGGCATGGAGTGCCATCAAGTGATCATGCCGGCGTCGAAAGCCGTACTTCTCGGCTGCGTTATTCTTCTAGATTTCCTGTTGCCACGGGGGCTGGCACAGTCAGGAACTGCCACATCGGACTTGGTTCTGCAAACCGGCCATACCAGTGCTGTTCTCACAGCCGCGGTTTCGGCTGATCGCCAGTGGGCGGCCTCAGTTGATTCTGTGGGCAACATCAAGGTCTGGGATCTCCGGGAAGAACGTGTTGTGCGCACATTTCGAATGCCCGGAGCATTCGGAAACCTGAGCCTCCCGGAGAGATTACAAACACCGGATGCGCCGATATCGCTTGTTTTTGCGATGGATTCGTCATGGCTGGCCGTTGCTAGCCCAAAGCGGTCGCTCGTGGTTTTCACTTTGCTGGCCGCTTCTCAGCAGGAGGTGTCGCGCACGACTGGCATCAGCGGGGTCGCGCTTTCTCCGAAAGGTGACCTGCTCGCCGCCCGGACAACCGGTGGGCCCATCGAGATATGGGACACACAGAAGTGGCGCAAGGTGACGGACCTCATTGGCCCACGGGATAGCACAGACATCCTCACGCTGACTGGCGCTCCTGGGATCATGACCCTCGCCAATCGTCTTGTGGCGTTCTCTCCGGACGGCCGTCTGGTCGTCGCTGCCAGCCTCAATGCGGTAGTCCAGACATGGCGAACGTCGGACTGGGCGTCCCAGGGCGCGGTTTCCTACGGGGACAATAAAACGATCTACTCATTCGTCGCGATCGACTCGCGGGGTTCTGGCGTCGCTACGGGTGACTTGGGTCAGCCCAATGTGAAGGTGCAGCGTGGCGCCGGGCGGACGAGTCTATTACAAACAGGCTTTCGTGCTGGGGACGTCTCATTCCTGGCTGCGAGCGACGATCTGTCGTCGATTGCCGTTACAGCGAGAACCCTCGCCGCTGGGCCAGGTGGAGGATCACTCAGCCTTTATACGGAGGGCACTGCGGGCTACGACAAGCTCTGGTCTCAGCAGCCTTCAACTAGGTCCGCAGTCGCCTTTTCCCAAGGCTTGCTGATATCCACCGCGCAGGATATCGAACTTCTCGACCCGAAGTCGCAACGGGTGCTAAGCAAGCTGTCAGGCTCCGTCGTGCCAATTCAAGATGCAGCATTTGGACCGAATGGGCGAGATCTCTTGCTGAGCGACGTAGCGGGTAACATCAGAAGGCTCGATTCTGCCCTGGGCCGCGTCACAACCGTGATGGCCGCGGGCGCTCGCGGGCCCCTGCGATTCTCCGCCAGCGGATCGCTAATTATCTCAGAGCCACCTTTCGTGTCGCCTTACTCTCGCACACCTCCCTTCACGCAGAATGCCCTACAGAGCCCGCTGTGGCAGGTTCTGGATGCGGCTGGCCGCCCGGCGGCCCAGCCATTTGCGTTGCCCTCCTTTACCATCGCAGCGGTTAGTGACGACGGGCACTATCTCGCATATGCGTCAGCGAGCACGAACATGACGGTGAGCGTCGCACGACGCAATCTCCAGAGCGGCGCGGACGAACCTGCGGGCATTACGCACACTCAGAACGTGTCCGCTATTGCGATCTCAAGGACTGGTGGGTACTTCGCCTCGGCCAGTGTGGATTCGTCTTTAAAGTTATGGCGCGCGGGTGGGGCGGTTTCTCTTCAGGGTGGTGGCGTATTCCTGGCGCTCGCCTTTTCGGCCGACGAGCGCTTCCTCGCGGGCGTGAATGATCGGGGAGAAGCATGGAAATGGGAGGTCAGTTCCGGAATCGGCCAACGCTTGGCGCCCGCCGCAGCCGCGAACGGTTCGTCAGTGGCTTTCAGCAACTCAGGCCGCTGGCTTGCCGCCGGTCGCCTAGATGGCACGATACTCGTTTTCGACCTGCAGCAAGCATCGAGTATTTCGGTAAGCGGGCCTGTCGGAGCGGTCGCGGGTCGGTTCAACGCAAGTGAGTCGTTGTTTGCAGCTTACGGAGCCGATGGCGGGATTCGGATTTATGACCTCCCCGAGGTCAAGGAGCAGGCCGCCATCGTGCTGCTTCAGGATTCACAGGATTTCGTGGCCGTAGCCCCAGATGGAAGGTTTGACGGGACCGCTGCGGGCATATCTGCAGTCGGATGGAAAACCGATTATTCGGTTCGCAACGCGCCGCTCGATATGCTTTACAACGAGTTTTTCTACCCGCAATTGCTCGCCGACATATGGACCCGCACGCTTCGTCCTGCAACGACAAGCGTTCTTGAGCAACTTCGCGTGCCCGGAATTCAGCTCATGATGGAGAATCGGCTTGCTTCGATACAGCTACGAAGTGGCCGATCCGTTGTATGTTTTCAGGAGCTTCCAACCGCACCGCCGGTCATAACGGCCGACGACGTCACTATCCCCTTTCAAGTCGATGCGATTCAGGCAGATCCCGACAATTCCGCGTGCCCTTATTATCAGCCGTTGCCGGATGTAAGTGGGCACTTTGAGCTTGTGAATGCCCAAGCTCACCAAGCGAATTCCCCCATTTCGACAGGCGTTGTATCATCCGCTACGCAGTCCGTTCTACATGTCGTAGTAGTGGGAGTAAGTAACTATCCCCAAGCAAGCGGATTCTATCCCCTGCCTGCCTCGGATACATCGGTGGACGCCTTGGTCACGCGATTCACTCAGGAGCGGATGGCAGGAAGCCCGTTCAGGGAGATTCGGATCTACCCCTTGAAGGACGGGCTGGCCACGCGTGACGGCATTCTGCGACAATTCGGGGATGTCGCGGCTCAAGCCCGGCCGGAAGACGTGGTCCTCCTCTTCTTCGTCGGGCATGGGATTATTCCGTCGGGACAGGAGATGTTTTATTACGTTCCATACGACTGGAGCGGGATGGACTATGCTCATCGAATCGTCGGAGGGCTGAGTACCGCGCAGCTCGCCGATGCGGTTCGGAGCATAAACGCGCGGCGAATTGCTATTGTGATCGATTCTTGTCAGTCGGGCGGTGCCCTCGAATCGCTGCAAAAGGTCGTAGAGGCGAAAATTCGGGCCGCACGAAACGTTGCTTCGCCGCAACCTGCGGGGGCCTACCTGCTTGCTTCTGCGACGCCACTGGCTGTCGCTGGAGCGCCGCTGGACCACGAACCCACACTGGTTACGCAGCTCATCTTGGATGCTCTTGCCCGGACGCCATCGACAACGCAACCGGAGGCAGCTATCAGCGTCGGGACAGTATTGCAGAAGATTGAAGACGGATTGCGGAAGACTGGCCAGTTACCCTTGGTCGTATCGGAAGGAGACAATTTCCCCCTTGCTTATCCACGTTAATCGTTTATCCCGGCGTTGCTTCCTTGGCGCCTGCGCTTCTTTACCACTGCTCGCGGAGAGTCAGTCTAACGTTCAGGTGCTCGATGTTCAGCAGCAACCACTTTCAGCAAATCGAAAGATTTATCAGGTGACGTTCAAGTACGATTTTCATCAGGCGGAGCCAGTCAAGATCACGGGTTTCGGCATAGTGCCATCAAGCGGCGAGCTCAAATATTCCATTTATGATCCGGTCCTAGAGTTCCAGTCGATTGACAGCAAGACTCTGTTCCGGGCCGATCTGACGCCTTCGGGCACGACGATGGGAGGAGCGAATAGCGAGCCACCCGCGCCGGATAGCTTTCCGGCAGCAACCAAGACGGGCTCGTGGAGCTGGGATGCAGCCAAATTTAGCGTGCGTATGATGAAAGTCTTCGGGACTTACTTCCCGTTCGGCATTATCGCTGTTGCCCCTGCGGCTGGGAAGGACCGAATTGAGAGCACCTGGCGAACGATCGAAACCGACGATGCGAATCTGTTTGCGCACATCGCAGTGTTGTTGAGCCGGCCGGATTCCACGGCGTCAAACGGGTTCCAGTTTGGTTTGCAATATGTCGCGCAGGAAAGTCGTGCGCGAACGGACCCGCGCGATCTTTCCACACCAGCAGCAGTTAATCAGGTCACAAAGTTTCTCAACGATCTTGTCGCGGACCTTCAGAAGGTGAGCTAAGAGCATGCCATTGGAGCGGTGCCGAATCTACCTCGCCCTTCTTTTTGGAGCGTCTTTTATCGTGCTAACCGGATTGCTGGGAATTTCTGTATTTAAAGGCCTCATCTATATCTCGGATTTCATAACTCTCCTGATGTCGCTCTTTGCGGTGTACTCGGCTCACCTTGGTATGATTGCAGGCGCCCTATTTGGCCCAACGAATGAATCACGATCCAAGTCCTTGTTTTGGCTCGCCTTCGGAATGGCTTTAATTTGGATACTAATTCTTTCAGCCCGAACAATCTACTTCACGTTTGCGGCGAGTGATAGTGTTTCTTCCTTGAGTGACGACCTTGTTAAGGTTGGAGGCATGAGCTCCGTGTTGGTTGGCGGGGCCATGAGCTACATCTTTAACAAGAAGGAGTGACCCTATCTCGGGCGGGGTCAAACATTCACGGGACTATTCGGGGCTTGCCAGAGGAACTCGGGATGACGCCTGCTTTCGGGCCTGGTGCAGGGCCGGGGCCGATCGATCATTATGGGTTCGAGTTTTACGCCCTCAATACGACGATGGAACTGCCGGTGGATACGTCCAGCCGGGATTTGGAGAAGGCGATGAACGGGCACATCGTTGGCAAGGCGAAGTCGTTTGATCGGGTACCCGGTCTTGGCCCGGCGCTCAAAAGAGACCGAGACCACAACGGTAAATCGTCGCAACGTTCTGCCGCGAAGAAGGGCGGTTGTCAAGCGGCTGCGGCGAGGGGAAGATACCGCATCGTACGGCGACGAAGATCGCACGCGATGGTGCCACCGTTGTTCGTTTTCAGTTGCCTCCAAGCTTCAAATGCAGTGAGAATAGCACGTTCCCAATCGTGCAAGGACCTGCTGGATACTTCTAAATGGCTGGTCATCTCGCAGCATGTGCGCAGGAGGGGCCAATCGAGGTGCGCTACACCTTCAAGCAGCGAGTGTTTCCGCGCGTAGTTGAAAACCAGTGCGGCGAGGCCCTCTTCAATCGCCACCGCGCGCCCACCGTCTTCTACTTCATCGGCTAAGGCATTACTCTTTCGCTTGCGATGCAGTAACGCACGAAGGACGGGTGACCAGCCGAGCACCGTCGCAAAGCTCAAATGAAGCAAATCGTGATACCGGTAGTCGTCACCTTTGTAGGAATTGTCGGTCAGCGTGCTGCCACATTTTTCTCCGTCGACGTAAAGGCTCAACTTTGGATTCACGCCCTGACCGGCATTTCGGAACTCCGCGGTGAAAGTTCGGGGCAACTGCTCGTGGGTCGGGCAATCCTCATCAAACAGGCCCACCATTTTAGAAGGCAACCAGCGCTCAGACACCTTCGTGAGGTTTCTAGTCGCGACATCCTCCAGGTCCACACTTGATCGTCTCGCTATGGTGGCGATGTACCACAACACGTCGCCGAGTTCTTCAGCTATTCGATCATTGATCGTCGAGTACGCGTCCCCGTCCCTTTGCCATTTTTTATAGAGAGTGAGGAGCGAGCCAACCTCGCCTCCGAGGCCAAGAAGCGCAATGATCATGCCTTGACTGTCGCCATCATTGTATTGATCGGTGGCCGCCGCTTTTTGTTGGTATTCGTTTAGCTCCATATTGTCCTCGAGACTATTTCTTCAAGAAATTCAGTATGAGGGCGATCAGTAATGCAATTCCAAGTGGTGCGTACAGAAGCATCATTTTACGCAGATCTTCAAGTTCTTTTTGCAACTTCGATAGCGTGATGCTCGAACCACCCAGCAGTTGGATATATTGAAGCGGTAACGGATCGGCGACAGGCCCCCGCTTGCCCTCGATCTCGCCGGTCACACGTGAGAAAAAAATAGTGAATGTTGCATCGCCAAGGCGGAACCGAATATCGCTTGGCCCAATATTATTAACCGCAAACACGAGTTTTCCTTTGAATGTGGGATCCACATGAAATCCGGAGACATTAATGAGGCCTTGCATTTTGAACGAATTCCTTACTGTGATAAACGCAAGCAAATCAGCAGGAATTGCAAGTTCCTCTAGCGTCGTTAACAGGGCAAACTGTCCTGGAGCGACGGTAAGGTACCTCTGATTGTCCGTAAGGTGGATTGGAGCGCCGTCGCCCACCACGTACGAGTCTGGACCGAGTCGCAGATCGTACGACGCCTGACGGACATTGCCTGGCTCATATGTGCTCCATTTGATGAGACTATCCCCGGCATCGTTGCACCGCGCCCGAATCAAATCACTGGCTAGAAACATCACTGCCTCCAATAGAGAAAAGTCTGTAAAATCTTGTCAACCGCCCACAAAACGTCAAGCAGGAGGCCTCCAAGGAGAACGTAGACGAGGCTACGGAACCATAAAGTGGTGATGGTGCCGACCAGCCAGGCCGGTTTGCAGACGACAACGACCCAACTCAGCATGTAGAGTGCTGCAGCACTCGCCATTAGCCAGCAGCCAAGTTCCCAAATCGCGGCGTGTTCCATTTCTTTCCATTATATACATGTTTGACAATCGAACACAACTAGCGTAGCATGATAGAAAGTCGAACAGTGGAGTTTGCCTATGTCGCAAGATCAACCGACTGCCGTTTTTCCCACCGAGAAGGTCAAGAGCCTTCTCTCTGGCTGGTGGGACTCGAAAATGCACTCACGGTTAAAGACACCTATGAAAGGGCCTGTAAAAGGTACCGTCTTTGCTCTTCAACCAGAGATGTCCTCTCAGCAGGCTGTCGGTATTCTGGTTTCGTGCAAAACGATACTTGGCTATCGCCCATCTAAAGATGTGATCAAAAAAGGCGGATATGCCAACAAGGCTGAGTTTCTCGATAGTTTGCTCAAGGCCCTTGAGGATAAGTTTGCTGCGAAGCAGGCTCCGCAAGCCATTCCAGCTCAAATGAAAGGATCAGAAACAAATGCAGCCGTTGCCGTCTGAAAGAGCGGCTCTCGCCGACAGGTTGCGAGAGGCGCGTGAGTATGTCGGATTTTCCCAAGATGAGGTGGCGAAAAAGCTCAACATTCCTCGAAGTGCAATTTCGCTCATCGAATCAGGACAGAGAAGGGTGGAAGCGCTCGAACTGCGGGCTCTGGCTCAATTGTATCAGCGATCAGTAGGGTCATTAACGGGTGAGGTAACTCCCGCCGAGCTGCCTGAGGATGTTGCTCATCTCGCACGAGCTGCCGCAAAACTGACAGATACCGATCGCCTGGAACTCAGACGATTTGCAGAGTTCCTGAGCAGCCGGAATCCGGCTTCGGAGGGTAAATGAGCGTATACCGCGATGCAATACTGGCAGGCACACTGGAGGCCGAGCAGATCCACGCTGACATGAACGCAGCCTCTGGCGCAAGCCCGAGTTGTGGTGCGATTGACGTCTTCCGATTCATAGACGGTCGCGACATACTGCTGTTGTTCCAGAAGCTCGGTGGGCTTCTAGGTGCATTCATGAATTATCAGCGCCCAGGCATTCTGGTCACCACCGAGCGGACTCTGGCTATCCAACGATTCACCGCTGCGCACGAGTTGGGCCATGCGGTGTTAGGGCACGATGTCGGTATAGATGATGAATCGATCCTGCATCGCACGCCCTTTGGACAGGGCCATTACAACGCCAAAGAAATGGCGGCCGATACTTTCGCCGCCATGTTCTTGATGCCTGAATTCCTTATCAACGAGATCGCGGAGAAACAGGGTTGGGACTACGCCGCAATTCGCCGCCCTGAAATCATATACCAGCTGTCTCTGCGTCTGGGGGTCAGTTTTGAGGCGTTGGTTCGGACGCTTGCCAGGCACGGGATACTCTCTGCACACGAAAGCATGATTGTGCTCACCCATTCGGTGAAGCAACTTAAACGGAAGCTACTGGACCAGACTGTGGTCCCCACCGATTGGCGCTGCAACGTCTGGGAACTCACCGACCGGGATATGGACTGTTCTTTAATAGCTGAGCCCAAAGACTACTTCGTTGTGCGGCTCCGCGAAATGAGCGGAGCTGGGTACCTATGGAATTTTGACCAGGTAATAGAAGCTGGCTTTCAGATAGTTTCGGACCAAAGGCGATTTTTAACCTCTGACGAAATAGGCAGCGACGTGGAGAGAATTTTTACCGCCCAGGCAGGCTATCCGCACTCGGCTTCACTAATTGCTGAGCAGACTCGCCCTTGGGACTCTACCGACGTTGCAGCGCAATTTCGTATTCATTTAGAAGTGGACCGTCCAGCAATTGGATTTACTGTTCGCCACCGACTGGAAGCCCTCGCGGCATGATTTCGTTCGATGTTGACATGCGCCCCGACTTCGGGCCGGTGCGGGACCAGGGGCGTCGTCAGACCTGTCTGGCCTTTGCCGCCTCGGACGCGCATTCAGTCGTCCACCGGAGACCCACTGTGGAACTCAGTGCTGAATACGCGCACTACTCAGCGTGCATGCGAATGCCAACGTTCGACCCCAAACAGGGCACCAGCGGCGGGGCGATGTTAGAGGCCCTCGCCGCTGATGGCCAGCCACCCGAACAAGGTTGGCCATATCTCGCCGCATTACCCTCGGACATTTCCAATTACAAGCCGCCGGCAAACGTTCAAGATGTGGTGCGCCATCAGGGAAAGGCACTCGGTAGCCTTGATCAGGCAGATAGCGAAATACGGAAATTCTGGCCCGTGATCTTTGGGCTATCGCTTTCGGCGCCTTTCTTCAAACTTGCGGGTTCTCAGGTCTTAAAGGATGACGGAGATCGAAAGGTGATCGGACGACACGCGGTCCTAGCCGTAGGACTTTTCTCAGAGGGAACGCAAAAAGGCTACCTGATACGAAACTCGTGGGGTTCCAAATGGGGCGATGCCGGCTATGGCTTTATTTCGCGAGAGTACATAGAGCCGAGAACAGTGTTCATAGGAGTGTACCGTGGATAGAGAACCATTGATCACAAAGATCGAAGCCGAAACATCTGCCGCGGCGTGGATTCAATGTGTGCGGGCGTTTCTCGAATCGCGCACCACGTCCAGATTCAACCTCGTTGTCGGTATTAGGAACCCGGTCGCCCTTTCCCCCTCCGACGAGGCTGTTTGTCGCACCGTTGACGCCTTCCTCATAAGCAAATCATCCCAACCTTTGATCACCGTTGCCAACACTATATTCCCCGGCGGGTTCTATCGCGACGGTGGCGCTTGCGCGGTTTATGAGGAATTCCCCGAGAGCTACAAAATCTCCAAGGACAGTTGGGGCACTTACGCTGGGCGCCTTTTTGCCGACAAGATTGATATGAAGGCTGGCCGATATTCCCGGATAGAACGGTTGGTGGAGAAGCTCCGCGCGAATTCCAAAACCAGCCGAATGAGGGCTTCCTACGAGGCTGATGTCATCGATACGATTGCTGATGAAGAAATTTCAACATACCGCCCAAGTACAGACGCAGGGTTGCCGATCGGGCAGCCTTGCCTAGTCCATTTGAGCTTCAAACTGCATAAGAACCAGACCGTCTCGCTCACCGCTGTCTATCGTTCGCAATATTATATTGCTAAGGCGCTTGGTAACTTCATTGGTCTCGGGCAGTTACTGGCATTTGTGGCTGCTGAGGCGGGATTGATACCGGGGCACCTTGTCTGCCACGCGACGTTGGCCGAACTCGATCTCCAGAATAAAAGGGCCAGGTGGACAGCAGGAGACGTCAGCGAATTACTGGAACAATGTAGCTTCGCGGCCTCGACCGAAATATTCGAAGAAGAGGGTGCTTTAGGACTCCAGAATGACGACTGCGCATGCGCAGGATTCAAGATGGCTCATGCTCAGCATGATTCTCAGAGAACTGGGCAACAGTAGCACGGCGTAGATACTTGCATCAAGTTCTATCGTCGGTACCGATAAACCGTCGCTCTTGACTGAGATTTTTAAGAAACTCACCGTCTCCGTCCAGCCTGTACCCAAGGCCTTCATGAACGCCTCTTTCGCTGCGAATCTGGCGGCGAAGCACTCGTAGGGGTTCGGGCGGCCCCTACAACATTCAATTTCTTCCAGAGTAAAAACTTCTTCCAAATAACCCTCGATGTGCTCAATCTGCTCTTGCAGGCTAACAACATCAACGAGATCTATTCCCAGCCCTCTTGTCATGGCACCTCTCGAAAAGTTTAGCTCAATGTGGCAGGTCGCGCTCCCGGCGATGATCGGGTAGAACTGCATCTCGACTGCCAACGCGCCCAAAGAAACCTCAGGGCGGGATTCGAACACCGGTCACTGCACTCTTCCGCGATGTGATGCCAAGCGCGCCTTCTGGCGACGTCAGCCGCTGCAATCAAAACGCTGTTGTCGTAGGCTTCCGGCGCGTCGTGGGAAAAGGCGACAGCTCGAAGCTCTGTTTCACGCAAATCCGGTCGCATGAGGACGGCAAGGCGCGCCATCACGTCCGGGATCATCTCGTGCCACGTTCCGTGATCTAAGGAAAAGCTATCCGTGCTCTTGGGTGCGCCGGCCTCTGTTAGGCTCGCACGAATGGAATCCAGATCCCGCTCATACACGTGAAGGCTGTCACTCAACTGAACATATGGCCCCGCCGAGACGCCGAGCCAACCGCTCAAAATTTCCTGTAGCGACGAGAATTGAACGATATTGTGCGGCACCCCCAAGAAAAGATCACTGCTCCGAATTATCTGAAGCCACTCAAGTTTGCCGTTGCGGATCTTCGGTAGCGCCAGTACGTTACACGGAATGTCTGGGTTAGCCGCACTTCCATCGTCGTTGGGCAAATCGACCGGACTGTCCCAGATCTGGAGCACGCACTGGCGAGAGTCGGGCGCCGAAGACAAGGCTTGAAAAACCCTCGCTATTTGATCGATGCCTAACTGATGTCTCAGTCGATAGCCATAAGCCCCGTGATACTCCGCAGTTCGACCACAGTATCGCGGCAATGCCGGATTCCAGCAATTGGGCATCGCCGCATCTCTCCGGCCGGTAGCGATCCATAGTGCTTCTACCAACGCGAATGCCGGATTCATCGGCGGGACTCGGCTGGCAACCCATTTTTGAGTGGGATCGTCAATTTGCAGCACTACCCGCATTGCTTCTACGGTGTTCCCGTTCCGGCTCTCCTGCTGAGAGGATTGTTCGGGATCGAGCAAGAGTCTTGCTGCGTTTCTCCAAGCGTCGTCTGCCGACCCTCCTCTTGCTATGTACACGTGACCCTTTCGCTCTGGTAAATGCAGAACCCTATATGAGGTGGTTAATCTTCCATTTCTGGGGGTACTGGTATGACAGGGGGTCTTTGGATGGCCGGAATTGCTGCTTTATTCTAGATCGGCCACTTGTACCCTCTACTTCTGGATGGAATACTCGAGCGTATTTGTCTACTTCGCAAAAAAGATTTTGACAGTCGATTAGCTGCAGAGGGCGCCCCCAGAGTGATTGAAATGACAGCCCTCTGCTGGAGAACTCATGCTCTTGTTGCTCGTACATAAGGCGGATCACGTCCGCCTCGCTAAAGTCACCTAGACAAGTGAAGCATTTCCGGATGCCGTCGCGGGCTCCAGGCCCGGGGACCACAAATTCGCTTTCACTGAAATCCAGGGCAGTACTGTAGTTGAGGTCAATCACATATTGATATGCCAAGAAATTCCCGAGCGTGGGCACTGCCTTCAAAAGTTCGAACGCATCCCGCATTCCTGGCGCCTCAGATACTTTCTCCGGAAGATTCTCGGCAATCATATGTTGGAGTAGTTTAAGATGCATGAGGTGTTTTCTCGGCTCGCCCCAGGCACTCCCCCCCGTAGGCATTATGTAAGCGCCGGAATAGATCGTTTGGCCGCGTTGCAATAACTTATTTAGGACACCATCGTAGTCGGAGACCACGAAGTTGCGGGAACTCAGGTCGCCGAAAGCGGCAACCAGGTTCCGCCAAGTGTCAATTTTATTAAAGAACTTGAACAACAGTATGCGAAAAAACAATTCAGTAGGGTCTTGATCGCCTTTGCCGATTACCTCGCGTATTAGGAACTGGCTAACGCGATCTGAGGCTCGATAGGCATTTGTGAATTTGTATTGGGCGAGTATTGGATCGTTGGTCCAAGGTTCGGGCTCGTTTTGCAGCCGCCGAAAAAAGATTGACTGGCGCTCGGTCGCGAACCGCCAGTACGTGTCAAATACAGCACTAGGCCGAGGCAAACTGAGTCTCGCCCAGACGGAGGGCACCTTCTGAAGCTCGGTCACCTGAGCAACTGGTTCGACGCACGCATTCCCTTCACAGAGTGTGGGTTGTTGACCTCGGGAGGCAGGCGCGCTTGTTTGCCCTTTCGTTGCTCGCAGTGACTCAAGGATGGTACGGATCGGCAGGTCAGCGACCGATTCGATGTCTCCGCTGTTCTCCACAGGGACAACGCGAGTCCGTTTCGCTTCAATTTTTGCGAGAATATCATATTGATCGGACCGCGATTTGAAGTCCACACGATCCGGCGCGGCTATTTCAGCTTCCGACCGATGTATCAGAAACACAGTTTTGGGGAGTAATCGCTTCCAATAAAATTGCTCCAACGCGATCATGCGCTTAAGCGAACTTCTGGGAACGCCACTGAGAACGCCATACACCCACGTGGACCACCAGTATCGGTCAAGCAGCACCACCCCTCCACTCGCGACGTGAGGCCGCACTAGAGTGATAATCGTTTCCACGTGGGCTGAGATGTGAAGGAGTTGACGTGCGTCCGCGGTCATCTCCCTAATGCCGTAAACGTCGTGCTGATGATGTAACGCATAGATATGAGATCCAAGCGTTCCCGGAACTCTCCCAGGAAATGAGAGATCGAGGACAGGAAGTTGGTTGAGGCGCTTTTTTACCGTCGAAATAAGTGCTGATTTTCCAACGCCATCTGGTCCTTCAAATGCAAAAACAGCCCCTTTGCTAGGCACCGTCGGATCTCCCACCGATCACTGGAAAAGCCGGATTTGATCGATTCGCACTGCATAATCCATGACACTTTGATGAAGGCACTGTTGAATCCTAGAATACCCTTGCGGTCAATTTTGGCGTCTCGTGCCGAGCAACTCCATCGGCGTTTCGTTCAAGTAGTTCATGATCTCTTGATTCCCAATGTACCGTCTCGGTGTCCTTTCAGCCCTAACCCACTCCGGCCCAACAAGAGGGCCTATCGCTCAAGTTCCGGGCGCCTTTGGCCTCGTTGCCTGCCAAGCTGTCGATCCACTCCCGCCAGTGACCGATCCGCTTCGACTTCACAAAGCGCTTTCTGGTATCTACCCAGCCACCCACCCCAGCCGTCATCGGTCGGACTAACTCCCTGTCGGCGCAACGCCTCCAGTTTTTCCCTTAGTAGGCCGCGGTTGGTAAGAATAGCATCCACATAGCCAAAATCCTCAATCTCAATTCTGAGCCGCCCGTCCCCAGAGAGTTTCCGCAGGCGAACGAACGAATTCGTGCTCAGTCCTCCAAGGCTGCGCCTCTCCTCCATCTCTCGCGTAAACGGGATGTAATAGACCTTGGCGGCCGTAGATTCCAGCAAGAGGTAGTTCTTTCCCGAGTGCTCTTCTTCGCCGTGCACGAGCACCCGACCTTCGACCTCCCCGATCTGCTGCCAGTCCACCGCTTCGACGGCCAGGCGTTTGTCCGAAACCAGTTCTCCGTGGGCGAACAGCGTCTTTTGCCGGTCGCCTGCCCGCTGCATCGCACGCAACACCTGCTCCATATCGGTTCGAAGCAGCCACGAACCGTCTCCGGCCCGTTCCGCTAGTCCCATACGCGACAGAGCGATCAGGCGCGCTGCAACGTGATGATTGTGTTCGCGGCCCGCGTCGGCGGTTCGTGTGAAGGCGAGGCCGTTTTCGACAGCCGCCGAATTTCGGAGGATCAAGCGGTCCAGCGATGTGAACCGGTTTTCAGGGATCTCCCGGCGTTCTGCTTCAGCGGCATCGAGGGTCGTCCGGAATCCCAGTTGCCGCGTGCACAGGTCCTCCGCGATCTCGCGGACGCCGCGTTTCACATAATCACGACTCAGGCGCAGTGCCCTGCCGTCGGCGGCCTGACCCCTCAGAGCGATATGTACATGCGGATGTTCGGTGTTGCGATGGACCACGGCCACCCACTCCAGGGAACCGCCGAGATCCTCGCTCACACGGAGCATCAACTCCCGAGTGAGCCGCTGCAGGTCGGCGCGTTCGCCGAACTCAGGAGAGATGATGAACTTCCAAAGCAGGGGATCTTTGTTTGCTTGCCAGGCCTGTAGCTGGTGCGAGACCTGCACGTCACTCTTGTGAGCATCGAATCCGGTTTCTCCATGGGCAGCGCTCTCGCGTTCCAGATAGCGCCCGTGGGCGCGCCACTGCCCGCGCACGGTATTTTTCGAATAGGTGATCCGTACGGCACAACGCTGGCGATGCGGAAAACGCCGGGCGGCGGTGGATGATCCGCGGCGGCGCGCACGGCTCTGCCGGGCATAGTGCAACAGCATCCTGAATCCTGCCGCCAACGCAACCCCGTCGTGTCTGTTTGCCGAAACGTGCGGTTTTCCCGGACGTAGCCGGAACTCCCGTTCCTCATCACTCATTTTCGTCCCCAAGCAAATCCTGCATAGCGGATCGGGCGTCGTTCGCGAGCGATTGGCCGGCGGTTTTTATCAGCCGCATATACCGGTCTCGCGCCACTGTGATCGACTGTGACCGTGCTTCGGCAGGCGGTTCCGGCACGCAGCCCAGGAAGGCTTTAGTCAGCGCGTCCAGCAGTGCAAAGATCGCCTGCTGACCTCGGAGGACTCGCCGGAATTCTTTGGTGAGCCGCTCAAAGCTGGCAGCGGTCTGTTCTTCCATCCCGGCGCGCTCACTCTGCGACTTCAATTCGCTTTCAATCGCAACGCGGATAAAGGCGCTCGGTGATCGGTAACCGCGCTCCTTCGTCGCTTTCTGTAGACGTTGGTCCAGTTCGGGCTGTATTCTCACCGCTCGTTTCGGCATCGACAAGTGTCCTATACATATAAGGGCTCAGAAACGGGTTTGTCGGAAAAACAATCGAAGAAAAATGCGCTGTCGGACAAACGGGCGACGTTGACGACAGGTTGTCGCCCGTCCTAACGTGCGGCGTGACAGCACGATAGCCCCAGAAAACGACCATGCGGTCCGACAACCCTTTATGTTCCACTACCGGTGTTTTGCTGCCTTTTCGGGCGTTGGCTGGTTTCAAGGTGTTACAAACCGTTACCGTTCACCGGAATCCAGCCCTGCTGTTTCGGACGGTTTCGAACTGTTGCAAACAGTTGCTAAGAGCCGGATGAGAATATTTTGTCCAGAAAGTCCGTTCTGAGCCCTTATATGTAGATGCCTTTTTGCTGGCGACATCCATGAACTACGCTGAGCGTTTCCGGAACAGCACAACGCAAGATCTCGTCGATCTGCGGTCCCTGCGCGAGGTTCATCTCGGGACCAGCAACGGTCGCTTTTGCGTGCGCCCGTCAGGACATCAAGGCCTCCTCGAATGTGAGCCGCAAACACATCGAACGGCTTAACCAAATAGAAACGGAGCAAGCATGACAAAACCAATCACCCTGAACATCCAACGCTCGATCGCAGAATGGGCAGCGAAGTGTTGCCCCCGCCTCAGGCCCGACGACGCGATTTTTGACCTGGTAAAGATGAATATCCGGGAACTAGATAACGCGCTCGATGCTTCGTATGCGCGCGTTGTCGGGGAACTCGCGCTATACCGCGCTTTAGCTCGGAGCCTCCCGAACGGAGCCGGGGAGGATGTGGATGAAGCGTTGAGGGCAGCAAACGAGACCTGCGACGAAATCAAGCGCGATGTCAATGTCTCCCATCTGCGGGCGGCAGAAGCCATCCGAGAAGTCGAGGTGGCTTACCAGCAGTCCATTGCCATCCGGTATTTCGTCCTCGGGATGTTTGCAAGCTTCGTGTCATTGCTTTGTGGAGTCGGGTTGGCCGCGGCCCACGCAATGTGGTGGCGACCGTAGAGAGGCTCCTGCTGGGTGGTTGACTAACCAGCGTGCGGGCGTTTTGCAAACCAGCCACGAAGGAACTGACCATCAGCGCCGGCAACCGGTTGCCATTTACGCAATTTCACCTGATTTTTACAAACGGTTGCGTAACGATACACACGGTTGCCAGAAGCAGAATGAAAATATTTTGTCAAAAAATCCCGTTCTGAGCCGGTATATGTAGAGGCTTCGTTTTGACGACACCAACAAACTCCGCTCCCCCGCCCCGCAACAGAACGAAGCGCGATCTTGTACATCTGCGATCGCTGCCGGCAGTCGAACCGCGAACCAGCACAGGGATGGTCGCATGGATCTGGCCCGAAATCGTGGACAGCCTGGCGACGGGAAAGAAGCTGCGGGAAGTATGGGAAGCCATCCGCGCCGATGGCCTCGAAATTCCGTATCCACAGTTCCGGGTTTATGTCTCCCGGATTCGGATGAGGCAATCCCGGCAGCACCGATCAGAAACCAGGACTACACCGCACGCCGCTGCCGATTCAAAAGCCGAATCTCAGCCCGGGTCTTCGGTGCGGCCAGACCCATTCCGTAATGTTCGCGAACAGCGAGAGAAAAAACAATCGGACGGATTCAGCTTAGATCCGTTCTCCATTCAAAAGGAACTGATCGATTAGGAGGCAATTCACATGGCAACTACAGAAAACGCAAAATCGAAAAGCAATCAGGTCCATCTGATTCTCCAGGGCAAGGGCGGTGTCGGCAAGAGTCTGATTTCCGCCATCCTCTGCCAGTACTTCCTGCACAAGAAGATCACGCCGCATTGCTTCGACACGGACCCGGTCAACGCAACCTTCGCGCAGTATCAGGCCCTCCAGGCCGAGCACATCAATGTCCTCCGGCGCGGAGCGATTAACGACAAACGCTTCGATGAACTCTTCGAGAAGATCTGTCAGATCGAAGGCGTCTGCATCGTGGACACCGGCGCCACGACCTTCGTACCGCTGTGGAACTACATTCTCGAAAACGAAATTCTGAAATTCCTCGCGGACCGGTCCCGCCGGGTCTTTGTCCATTCCGTCGTGGCCGGCGGACAAGCCATGACCGACACCCTGAATGGATTCGAACGTCTGGCGGAAACAACCTCGGATAAAAACGTGATCGTCTGGTTGAACGAGTATTTCGGCGAGGTTTCAAAAGACGGCAAACCGTTCGAGCAGTTCCGCGTCGCCGAGGAGCAGGCTGACAAGCTTCTCGGGACGGTGGTCATCCGGGATCGCAACCCGAACACTTACGGGGACGACATGCGGCAGATGCTGTTGAAGCGACTGACATTCGAAGAAGCTATTCGTCTTCCTGAATTC